>OGGA01000015.1_pt1 | contig 127909 bp, 126 predicted proteins | sample 1571041 | NCBI WGS metagenome assembly OGGA01 (sample SAMEA2582057, study PRJEB24529) | metagenome | biome: Human gut stool | place: China | collected 2011 | reverse complement strand
GTCGTGATATGCATAAATATAATACGTTATACATGCTAAGTTTATAGCACATGTTCTGACCAAAAACATCATTACACAACTGTTTGGTATCAAGTCTGAGTTTTTCAATTAACCAGCGGGGATAAGTTGAAAAAAAGGAGGGCCCGGCACTTCGGGGAAAGTACCGGGCTTTATGAAAAAGAAAAAGAATTCTGTTAGGCTGTTTTAATGTTTCCGGAAGCTTTATTGTCTCTTCCTTAACTTTGATTATAGTATAGAAGTACTATGTGTCATGCGTGTGAAACAAAAATGAACAATTTGTTAACAATTATCAATAATATATAAAAAATGTTCATATTTACATGCAATTTTTATAGAAAAAAGTATATTGCCTTGAAAAGTGAAAATAAAATGTATAATCATAGAGGCATTTTGTCTGATTTTTCGGTAAAAATTACTGCAATGTAAACAGAAAAAGACAACATAGGGGTACCTTTTAATATTGATGGACAGTCATGTTATTTTAAGATATAATTACATGTATATAAGTAAAAATAATCTATATTTTACAGGAGGAATACATATGTGGGCTTATGAAAGTACCTTTTATCAGATATATCCGTTGGGATTCTGTGGGGCACCATTTGAGAATGATGGAAATTTGGAGCATAGAATATTGAAGGTGCTTGACTGGATTCCTCATATTAAGAAGCTTGGAAGTACTGCAATCTATTTTTCTCCGGTATTCGAGTCTGATACTCATGGATATAACACAAGGGACTATAAGAAGATAGACGTAAGACTTGGTACCAATGAGGATTTTAAGGCTGTATGTGATGAGCTGCATGCCAATGGAATAAAGGTTGTCTTAGACGGAGTATTCAACCATGTAGGACGCGGATTTTATCAGTTTCAGGATGTTATAAAGAACAGGGAAAATTCGCCTTACCTGTCATGGTTCAATGTCAACCTCGGAGGAAACTCAGGCTACAATGACGGACTGTGGTATGAGGGCTGGGAAGGCAATTATGACCTTGTAAAGATTAATCTTAGAAATGAGGATGTCATTTCGCTCATTTTCGATGCGGTGAGATACTGGGTTGAATATTTTGGAATAGACGGGATAAGGCTTGATGTAGCTTACTGCCTTGATATGGATTTTGTGAGAAGGCTCAGAAGCTTCACGGATGAGCTTGGACGTGAGCAGGGCAGGGAGATTTTCCTTGTGGGAGAGATGCTGCACGGAGATTATAACAGACTTGTCAATGATGAAATGCTCCATTCGGCTACCAACTATGAGTGTTATAAGGGGCTGTATTCGAGCTTTAACAGCATGAATATGTTCGAAATCAACCATTCGCTCAACAGACAGTTCGGCAGCGAGAATTGGTGCATATACAGAGGAAAGCATCTTTTATCCTTCGTCGATAACCATGACGTGACCAGAGTGGCTAGTATTCTCACCAATAAGAATCATCTTCCGCTTATATATGCGCTTATGTTCGGAATGCCGGGAATACCATGTGTATATTATGGAAGTGAGTGGGGTGCGCAGGGGAATAAGTCTGATGGCGACCCGGCACTGAGGCAGTCCTACGATAGACCGGAGTGGAATGAGCTGACAGAGCTTATAAGCAAGCTTGAGAACGCGAAGAAGAACAGCGAGGCGCTCAATTATGGCGGATTTTATTCGGTTGTGCTCACAAATAAGCAGTGCATATTCGAGAGAAAAAGTGAGCATGAGCGCGTACTGGTGGCTATAAATGCGGATTCGGAAGGCTATACGGCACATTTTGACGCACGCTGCGGACGTGCTGTTGACCTTATAACAGGCAGGGAGCATGATTTTGGAGGCGGAAGCTATCTTGAGCCGTATTCTGCTTATTATTGGAAATGTGAGTGCTGATTGTTGAAAAGTGTAAAATGGAGAGATTAATGAACAGTGATTTTCTTAAGATGAAAAGATTATTTTTGAAGCAGAGCTATATCGACGCATGGGAGCTGTACGCGGACTCTATGGAGGACGAGAATGCGTGCCTGTGGGATTATATAATCCTGACCGCTTCTAATGAACTTCAGGCGGAGGCTTTCAGAAAGGAGATTGCATGCAGGCTTGAAAAGAAGGTCATACCGGACAGAATACATTATGCGGTTATACCGGATCCGGATGGCAGGAGGGTAGGCTCGGGAGGAGCGGCATTTAATGTACTTAAATATCTTGCCGATATTGAGGGGGAAGGCTTTGCGGATAAGAGAATACTTGTCATACATTCAGGCGGCGACAGCAAGCGTATTCCTCAGTACAGTGTATGCGGCAAGCTTTTTTCACCTGTGCCGAGACAATTGCCGGATGGAAGAATGTCGACACTCTTTGATGAGTTTATGATTGCGATGGCGGGTATCCCGGGAAGAATAGAATCGGGAATGCTGACTCTCTCGGGTGATGTCATGCTGTTATTCAATGCACTGCAGCTTGATTTCCAGTATAATGGTGCCGCTGCCATATCCATAAAGGAATCTGTTGAGACAGGTAAGGATCACAGTGTTTTCTTAAACGATGGAAACGGTTATGTGAAACGCTTCTTACATAAACAGACAGCGGAGGCACTTACTTCAATATATAATGGTGGAGCTGAACATTTACAGAACGTATTTCAGGGAACAGGCGTGGCAGTGTGGGACTGACAGTTTGTATGGTAAATATATTTATAGAAAATGGTTGACATATCCCGGAATAAGGTATATATTGTCATTAACCAAAACCTAGTAACATACTAGGAAAAAGAAAATACACCTTATCGGTTTTTGATTACATGGAGGATAGAAATATTATGAGTAAGCCTTTTATTTATATGGATAATGCAGCTACCACTAAGGTTGCACCACAGGTTCTTGAGCAGATGCTTCCTTATTTTTCAGAAATATATGCGAACGGTTCAAGCGTGTACCGGTTCGGTCAGACTGCGAAGGAAGCTATAGAGAATGCGCGGACACAGGCAGCAGCCCTTATCGGTGCCAGACCGGAGGAGATATATTTCACAGGCGGCGGCAGCGAATCTGATAACTGGGCTATCAAGAATGCCGCAGAAGTGTATGGTAACAAGGGAAAGCACATTATCACCAGCAACATTGAGCACCACGCAGTACTTCATACCTGCCAGTACCTTGAGAAGCATGGCTTCGAGGTGACATACCTTCCGGTTGACTCTGAGGGAAGAATCACACCGGAGCAGCTTGAGGCAGCCATAAGACCTGATACTATTTTGGTATCAATAATGACAGCTAACAATGAGATTGGGACAATCGAGCCTGTTAAGGAGCTTGGACGTGTCGCGCATGAGCATGGTGTACTTTTTCACACTGATGCGGTTCAGGCATACGGACATATTCCGATAAATGTTGACGAGATGAATATTGATATGCTCAGTTCAAGCGGTCATAAGATTAATGGACCTAAGGGAATAGGTATCATGTACGCGAGAAAGACAGTCAAGCTTGCACCGTTCATCCACGGCGGAGCACAGGAGCGCGGCAAGAGAGCCGGAACACTCAACACTCCGGGTATCGTAGGTTTTGGTGCGGCTGCACAGCTTGCAGGCGGGAAGATGGAAGAGAGAAAGAAGATTCTTGACGGTCTGCGTGAGCACCTCATTGAGCGTGTGTTAAATGAGATTCCTTACAGCCGTTTAAACGGAGCCAGATATGACAGACTTCCTAACAATGCTCATTTCTGCTTCAGATTCATTGAAGGTGAGTCAATGCTTATCATGCTTGACATGAATGGTGTATGCGGCTCAAGCGGTTCTGCCTGCACATCAGGTTCACTTGATCCGTCACATGTTCTCCTTGCGATAGGACTTCCTCACGAGATAGCACATGGTTCATTGAGACTTACCCTCTCAGAGGACATCACGATGGAGCAGATTGACTACACCGTGGACAAGTTAAAGGAGATTGTTGCAAGACTTCGTGAGATGTCACCGCTTTATGAGGACTTCGTGAAGAATGGCGAGAAGTAGAAGCTGTATTTTAAATAGTAAAAAAATGTTTTAAGTTTTATCAGGAGGAATATATATGTACAGTGAAAAGGTAATGGATCATTTCCAGCATCCGAGAAACATGGGTGAAATAGAGAATGCGAGCGGTGTCGGCACAGTCGGCAATGCCAAGTGCGGAGACATTATGAGAATATATCTTGATATCGACGAGGATACCAAGGTTATCAAGGATTGTAAGTTCAAGACCTTCGGCTGCGGTGCGGCTGTAGCAACGAGCAGCATGGCAACAGAGCTTGTAATAGGAAAGACAATCTATGAGGCTATGGAGGTAACTAACAAGGCGGTTATGGAAGCGCTTGACGGACTTCCACCTGTAAAGATTCATTGCTCACTCTTAGCTGAGGAGTCAATACATGCGGCACTCTGGGATTACTGTCAGAAGCATAACATCGAGATTCCGGGACTTAAGGAGCCTAAGAAGGATGTCCATGATGGCGAGGAAGAACAGGCAGAATAGTTTATTTGTAACTGTTCAGAGCCAAGCAGATTTTTGTATAAAAGTGTGAGTTGTGCTTGCACAAATGAACGCTTTTGTGCAAAAATCTATTTGGCGGATACACCACACCGAGGAAATGCTCTGCATTTTCGAGGTTGGCTCTGAACAGTTACGTTTATTAAAAAAATCTTTACATATAGCACCTTATTGTGGTAAAATGTAACTACTATCGGATTAGCTGTGAATAATCAGAAAATTACAGCATAATCTGAGGTAGTTACTATTTTTATGAGGAGGATTAATAGATGGGAAGACCTGGAGCTGGTAGTGCCGGAGGAGGACACAGCGGCGGAGGACATTCAGTATCAAGATCCGGCGGAGGACATAGAGTAGGAGGTTCATCCTCGTCAAGACCAATGGGAGGAGCATCAAGACCAATGGGAGGCGGAGGCTTTGGAGGAGGAAGACCATCAAGCCCACCACCAAGAGGAGGCAATTATGGAGCACCGCCACCACCAAGAGGAGGACATTACGGAGCACCGCCACCACCACCTAGACATTATGGAGCACCACCTCCACCACCACGCGGACGCGGCAGAAGAAGCGGTGGATGTGTTTCAGAGATTATGAGTTGGATAGTGGTATTCCTGATTCTGGTCATAGCTATGGCATTCTACTTTTCACCAGGCAGTAGCAGTTCGGGAAGTATTCCTTCAAGCAGCTATAACCGTGAGAAGCTTGATTCTGGCAATGGTTATGTGAATGACTGTATTGTTGATGAACTCGGATGGTTCGATAATGTTAGCAGAACCGAGAGCAGGCTTAAAGACTTCTATAATGAGACAGGTGTACAGCCATATATTGTTCTGCTTGATTATGATACATACAGCAAGGAAGGCACATCTGATGATGCGAAGTATAACTATGCTTTAAAGTATTATGATAACAATATTACAAACGAATCGACATTCCTTTATGTATATTTTGAAGAGGAATATGAGGATGAGTATAGTGAACCGGGATATATGTGTTATATCAACGGAACACAGGTAAGTTCTGTTATGGACTCTGAGGCAGTGGATATATTTTGGGCATATCTTGACAAGTACTGGTCGGACAGCAGTCTGTCAACTGATGATTTGTTTGTCAAGACTTTTGATTCTACAGCGGACACGATTATGACTAAGTCAACCACATCCAAGGATGTCGCAAAGTATGCACTTATCGTGGTTGCGGCAGGAGTTGTCGTATTCGGAGTTGTCAAGGTTGTTAAGCTCAAGCACAAGAGAGCCAAGGAGGAGGCTGAGGAGACAGAGCGTATCCTCAACACACCTATGGAGAGCCTTGTAGACGAGGAGCTTAAAAAGACGGCAGCCAAGTACGATGAGAAAAAATAGTATGGGCGAATCATTTCTACTTAGTACGAAAATGGGATAATTTTTTCATGGCATTAAGGAAATATAAGTTTTGTGAATAGTGATTAATGGGTAGTGTTGATTGGCAGGGAGGAAGAAGTATATTAAAAGGGCAGAATTTTAAGGGTACATTTTGTATAAATTCAAAATCATGATAAAGGTTGGGAGAGATATTATAAAGCATGACATAAATGGGACGGAATTTATACAAGAAATATACCTGCAAAGTGACGGTTGTGCACAGATAGTGAGAGAAACATCGCTGTAGGCAAATGGTGCCAACAGCGGTGTTTTACTTTTTACAAAATACGTCTACATGACGCATTTTTGTCATTTCACCATGTAAATATATGTATAAAAGTTATAATGGTATCGGGAGAAAAATATTAAAATGAAAAAAAGAATTGCAGTAGTATTCATTGTGATGGTGTTATTGCTTTTGGGTGTTTTGACTTTTTTGAGTATACCAAAGCATTTATCTGGAAACTATATGGTTTGTTCAATTGAGGGCAAGGTAAAGAAGGTCGAATTGGACATAACAATTCACAGAGGGATGTTTAAAAACAAGGGCATAACTGGAAAAATCATATTTGATGGAACCGAGTATATAAGTGTTGAAGATGCATATAAAAACGGTCCGAGCGGACGCGGACAATTTGTAATTCCAACTCCCAATGTGTTTGATATTACAGAGAGCATCTATATAGAAGAAATAGGAAAAAACATGAAATATATATGGCTTCACGAGGTTAGCTCGAAAGGACAATATTCTTATTTCGGACCGGCAAAATCGATAGGGGAGATGAATGAGATAACCCGGATGATTTTAGAAGCATGGGAATAAAGGATTAGCGTTTCCTTAGAATTATTTTTATTTACATCTTGATATTTTTATCTTAATCATGTAACATAGATACAGAATCACAACTGGCGGAAAGCGGAGACAGATGTTGTTTTCGTGGCAGGACTACCTGCAGGGAGTGATTGGTTAAGATATGCCGACCGCCTGGGCGATGCTTATTATAGTACGCTCAGGTGGTCTTTTTTGTTGTTTTGGAAACAAGGTTTTCCTACACACCATCGGGCAAAAACAGGAGGAATCACAATGGAAATGTTATCACTTGAGCAGGAGCTCAGCCAGAATGCTTATCCGGGAAGAGGAATTGTCATCGGAAAGACTCCGGATGGAAAGAGTGCGGTCACAGCTTACTTCATCATGGGAAGAAGCAGCAACAGCAGGAACCGTGTATTTGTTGAAGATGGAGAAGGCATAAGAACACAGGCATTTGACCCATCCAAGCTTGAGGATCCAAGCCTTATAATCTATGCACCTGTCCGTGTACTTGGCAACAAGACCATAGTTACCAACGGTGACCAGACAGATACAATCTATGATGGAATGGACAAGCAGCTCACCTTTGAGCAGTCATTAAGAAGCAGGGAGTTCGAGCCGGATGGTCCTAACTATACACCTAGAATATCAGGAATCATGCATATCGAGGGTGGAAGGTACAACTATGCAATGTCTATTTTAAAGAGCAATAACGGCAACCCTGAGGCATGCAACAGATACACCTTCGCCTACAGTAATCCTGTCGCAGGAGAGGGACATTTTATACATACATATATGCATGACGGCAATCCACTTCCAAGCTTCGAGGGAGAGCCGAAGTGGGTTAAGATTGAAGGAAATATAGACACCTTCGGTGATATGGTATGGAACAGCCTCAACGCTGAGAACAAGGTATCACTTTTTGTCAGATATATTGATATCGAGACAGGAAAGTACGAGAGCAGAATTTATAATAAGAATGTATAGAGATGTCGGGTGCAAAACATGCACTATAAACTTAGCTGTGTATAACGTATTATATTTATGCATATCACGACTTTGGGAGAAGCTTAGATGTTCTTAGAACTCTGTTCACACTAGCCAGAACCGGCACGGATGCCGGTTCAGAAGCAATGCATACAAGGATGTATGCTTTGCTTCGGTGGCGGACATATAGAAAAACTTTACCAGAGTTCTTAGAACATCTTGCTTCGGACAATGGAGCTGATATTCATAAATATAATACGTTATACACTCACAGACTAAATAGGCATGTTTTGACCCCAACATCGTATAGAGAATATAAAATGAAACAATAAATGTTAAGTTACAATATATTAAGGAGAACGAACATGAACGAGATTCAGTTAAAGTACGGATGTAATCCTAACCAGAAGCCATCGAGAATATATATGGAGAATGGAAGTGAGCTTCCTGTAACAGTGTTAAACGGCAGACCGGGCTATATCAATTTCCTTGATGCACTCAACGGCTGGCAGCTTGTAAGCGAGCTTAAGAAGGCGACAGGACTTCCTGCGGCTACTTCCTTCAAGCATGTGTCACCTGCAGGTGCGGCTGTAGGTCTTCCGCTTGACGAGACGCTTGCTAAGATTTACTGGGTTGATGACCTTGGAGAACTCAGCCCTCTTGCATGCGCTTACGCGAGAGCCAGAGGTGCGGACAGAATGTCATCCTTCGGTGACTTTATTGCCCTTTCAGATGTATGTGACAAGGATACGGCACGTCTTATAAAGAGAGAGGTGTCGGATGGTGTAATCGCTCCGGGGTACACAGATGAGGCTCTTGAGATGCTGCGTGCAAAGAAGAAGGGAGCTTATAATGTTATCCAGATTGACCCTTCCTATGTCCCGGCACCTATCGAGAAGAAGCAGGTATTCGGAATCACCTTTGAGCAGGGTAGAAATGAACTCAACTGCAATGACGAGCTTCTATCAAATATTGTGACAAAGAACAAGAATATTCCGGAGAATGCAATGATGGATATGAAGATTGCGCTCATCGTTCTTAAGTATACACAGTCTAACTCAGTGTGCTATGTAAAGGGCGGACAGGCTATCGGTATCGGTGCGGGACAGCAGTCGAGAATCCATTGTACAAGACTTGCAGGACAGAAGGCTGATAACTGGTTCTTACGCCAGTCACCACAGGTACTTGGACTTCAGTTCGTTGACAAGCTTGGCAGACCGGACAGGGACAATGCAATCGACCTCTATATCGGCGATGAGTACATGGATCTTCTTGCCGACGGAGCATGGGAGAAGGTATTCAAGGTTAAGCCTCCTGTGTTTACTGCAGAGGAAAAGAGAGCATGGCTCGACAGGAACACCGACGTTATCTGCGGTTCAGACGCATTCTTCCCATTCTCGGACAATATCGAGCGTGCGCATAAGAGCGGTGTCAAGTACATTGCACAGCCGGGCGGCTCTGTAAGGGATGATGCTGTAATTGAGTGTGCGGATAAGTATGATATGGTTATGTCATTTACCGGAATACGTCTTTTCCATCACTAAACATAAGGATTTTATCTAAAAAAGAATGGTATAAAGATATAATTAAGATGTCTTAATTATGTTGAATAAGGGCACTGTGTATGTTAAAATAATAACATATATGGTGCCTTTTTTGCGTATATGCTGGACAGGCTTTTGCAGGGGCAATATAAGATTTGGAGGGTATTATGGTTAAAAAGTATGTGTATGGCAGACCTTTTGAGACTTATGCAGTGGTGAATGCGGAGAATGTCTCCGATGCCGCAGAGAGCGAGAAGAGAGGGTTTTTTAGAGAAGCTGATATGAAGAAGGCTTTGGAGCCTTATGGTGGAATTACCTGGGACGAACCTGAGGATTGGAATGACGCGCCTGCAATGCAGTACAGAGTCAGAATGTCCGACGGTGACGTGGTGTACGGATTGGGTGAGAATGTGCGAGGTATCAACAAGCGCGGCTGGGTGTATGAGAGCAAGTGCAGCGATGACCCTAACCACACTGAGTCGAAGCGTTCCCTGTATGGCGCTCATAACTTCATCATAATTGCCGATGCGGACAATCCGGCGGCTTCTAAGGGCTTATTTATCGATTATCCGGGACGTGTGATATTCGATATCGGTTATCTTGATAAGAATGAGCTTGTGATAACAGTGTGCAGCGGGAATTTTACAGCTTATGTTGTGTCGCCTGCTATGGATAGTGCGGATAGCAGTGACAATCACCTGTATTCGATAGTAAGACAGTTCAGACATATTATCGGAAAGAGCTATGTCCCGCCGAGATGGGCATTCGGATACCAGCAGTGCCGTTGGAGCTATATGAGTGCTGATGAGATATGCGACGTGGTTGACAACTACAGAAGGAGAAATATTCCGATAGATGCAGTGTACCTTGATATAGACTACATGGAGAGATACAAGGACTTCACCGTGAACAAGGAGACATTTCCTGATTTTGCGGATTTCGTCAGGAAGATGAGGGAAAAGCATATCCACCTTGTGCCTATAATCGATGCCGGAGTCAAGATTGAGGACGGCTACGGTACCTATGAGGAGGGCATAAAGAACGGATACTTCTGCAAGGAGGCTGATGGGGAGGATTTCGTTGCGGGTGTATGGCCGGGCAGGGTGCATTTTCCGGATGTCTTGAATGAGGACGCGAGGAGATGGTTCGGCCACGGCTATAAGGTGCTTCTGGATGCGGGAATAGATGGCTTCTGGAATGATATGAATGAGCCGGCGATATTCTATTCGGAGAAGCATCTGAAAGAGGTGTTTGACAAGATAGATGATTACAAGGGAAAGAATCTTGATATACAGAGCTTTTTTGAGTTTAAGGGAATGGTCGAGGGGGTGGCGAACAACCTTGGCGATTATGAGAGATTCTACCATAGGGCTACACAGCCGGATGGTGAGTCTGTTGTAAGACATGACCATGTGCATAATCTATACGGCTTCAATATGACAAGGGCTGCCTCCGAGAGCTTTAAGGAGATTGCACCTGATAAGGATATACTTATGTTTTCGAGGGCGTCATATATAGGAATGCACAGATACGGCGGAATATGGACAGGCGATAATCACGCATGGTGGAGCCACATTCTTCTGAGCCTTAAGATGCTTCCATCGCTCAATATGTGTGGATTCATGTATGTCGGTTCGGATATCGGCGGTTTCAATGACAATACAACAGAGGAGCTTCTGATGCGCTGGATGGGGTTAGCTGTATTCGTTCCTCTTATGAGAAACCATGCGGCGGCAGGCACAAGATATCAGGAGCTTTACAGATTCACCGACACGGATACATTTAAGAATATAGTAACAATGCGCTATGCACTCATTCCATATCTATGGGAAGCTTACAGGAAGGCTGTTGAGCAGGATACACTTATGTACAGACCTCTTGGCTTCGAGCACCCGGAGGATAAGGTTGCCGTTGCGACCGAGGATCAGCTCTATGTTGGTGAGGATATAATGATATGTCCTGTGTACACACAGAATGCCGTCGGAAGATATGTGTATCTGCCTGAGCCTATGACGATGGTGAGGATGAAGTCGGCAGATGAGTACGAGCTTGAGAAATATGAGGCAGGACATTATTTTGTCGAGATTCCGGCACAGGAGATTGTGTTCTTCATAAGGGACGGACACAGAATACCATTGTACAAGAGCGCAGAGTACGCTGAGGCAGTGTTTGAGAATGAATGTGAGTGGATTGGAGAGTAGTCTATGAACAGGACAGACTTATGGGATGATGGATGGAGCTTTAGAAAGACAGCGCTTGGGGCTGCGTATGAGGAAGCTCTTGCAGGGGAATTTACGGCGGTGGATATTCCGCATGACTGGCTGATATATGATACCCACAACCTGTATGAGAGCAGCATCGGCTGGTACAGAAAGTCATTTACATTGACAAAGGAGCAGCTCGGAAAGAAGCTTATCGTGCGCTTTGGTGCCGTATATATGGACTCGACTGTGTTCGTCAACGGCAGCAAGGTGTGTGAGTGGAAGTACGGATATTCGACTTTCGACGCAGATATCACAGAGTATGTGCGTGAGGGGCAGAATGAGATGGTTGTAAGGGCGGTATATCAGGAGCCGAACACACGCTGGTATTCGGGAGCCGGAATAATAAGGGATGTCTATTTCACAAGCCTTGAGCAGGTTCATATAGTACCTGATGGTACATACATCAGGGTGAGAAAAAATGAGGATGGCACATGGAAGGTGAAGTGTACGGTAGAACTGGAAAATTCCGGTAAGGATGTGCCATGTGAGGATATAAAGGTAGGATTTGATTTAAAGCACGGCGGAAGCAGTGTGTTCACTTTCGGACGTATTTCACCGCAGGGAGACGGCAGGTTCGCAGCAGGCTCCCGGGAAAATGCCGAGCTTGTGCTTGAGGTTGACAAGCCTCTTATCTGGGATATAGATGAACCGAACCTGTATGAGTGCAGTGTAACGGTAAGTGTCGGTGATGATACTGTACATGAGGAAAATCAGAAGATAGGCTTCTGCACCAAGGAGTACTCACCTGAGAAGGGCTTCATACTCAATGGGCGCAAGGTGAGGATAAACGGCGTGTGTGAGCACCATGACAATGGCTGTCTTGGAGCAGCATTCAATGTGAACGCATTCAGGCGTAAGCTTGACAAGCTCAGAAAAATGGGGGTCAACGCAATCCGTACATCGCACAACATGCCGGCAAAGGAGGTTCTTGAGCTTGCAGATGAGCTGGGCTTTTTAGTTGACTGCGAAGCCTTCGATATGTGGGAGCTTCCTAAGACGGAGTTCGATTATGCAAGATTCTTTGTCGACTGGGCAGAGAGGGATGTCGCAAGCTGGGTAAGGCGCGACAGGAACCATGTGTCTGTAATCATGTGGAGCATAGGAAATGAAATCTATGACACACACCGCGACGAGCATGGACAGGAGATAACAAGAAGACTTGTCGGGTATGTCAAGGCGAATGACCCGGAGGGCAATGCTCCTGCGACCATAGGCTCTAACTACATGCCTTGGGAGAACGCGCAGAAATGTGCGGATATAGTGAAGCTTGCCGGATATAATTATGCGGAGAAATACTACGAGGAGCACCATAAGGCTCACCCGGACTGGGTTATATACGGAAGCGAGACTGCCTCCACGCTCCAGAGCCGCGGCATATATAAGTTCCCTTATGAACAGCAGATTCTGTGCGATGATGATGAGCAGTGTTCAGCCCTTGGCAACTGTTCGACCAACTGGGGAGCTAAGAACAGTGAGTACTGCATAACCATGGACAGGGATGCTGAATTTTCCATGGGACAGTTCTTATGGACAGGTTTTGATTATATAGGAGAGCCTACGCCGTACCAGACGAAGAACTCCTACTTCGGACAGGTAGACACGGCTGGCTTCGAGAAGGACACCTACTATATATATCAGGCTGAGTGGACAGATTACAGGAAGGCACCGATGGTGCATATCTTCCCATACTGGGATTTCTCAGAGGGAGAGGAGATTGACGTGAGAATAGCGTCGAATGCACCGCAGGTTGAGCTGTTTGTCAATGGCACTTCTCATGGAAGGTATGACATTGACCACAAGCATGGAAAGCAGCTGCTGGCGCACTATAAGGTAAAATATGTGCCGGGAACCATAGAAGCCGTGGCCTACGATGAGAACGGAAGCGTGATAGCAAGGGATGCAAGAAGGAGCTTTTCCGATGCGGCGGAGCTTGTTGTGGAGCCGGAGAGTACACAGCTTATCGCCGATGGACGCACTCTTGCCTATATCGACATAAGCGCTGTCGATAAGGACGGCAACCCGGTGGACAATGCCAACAACAGAGTGAATATAAAGGTTACAGGTGCCGGAAGGCTTCTTGGAATGGACAACGGAGACAGCGCGGACTTCGAGCAGTACAAGACGAACAGCAGGAGAATGTTCTCAGGGAAGCTCCTCGCAGTGATTGGCGCTAAGACAGAGCCGGGTGAGATAAGAGTTGAGGTAAGCTCAGTCGGAATGGAGACTAAGGTGGTTACACTGAATGCTGTTGCGGCTGCTGATGAGGTATCAGGTATTTCCTGCATGGAGGATTGTTCAGGTGTATGCGGGAAAACAGTAAAAGCTTCGCGTGATTCTGGCGCCGGAAATGTATTAGATACGGCAGAAAGTGATAAAACGGATATGGAAGAAGAAATTCCAGTGCGCAATGTGCGTCTCATCGTAAAGGGAAGCCGTAAGCTCGGACCTGACAATAGACAGGTGGAGATAGAGGCTGAGATTCTTCCGCACAATGCGACATACAGGGATATTATATGGAAGGTTACGAATGACGCGGGAGTTGATTCTAACGGTGCGGAGCTTTCCGATGTTGAAATATCGGGGAGAAGTGCAGGCACGGCTGCGGAAAATGGTTGTGCAGCTTCGCAGAAGGAAGGTTTCAGAATACACAAGGTGTTAAAGGCACTTGGAGATGGAAAGCACAATGTCCGCTGTTGTGTGAAGAACGGTAGGGATAAGGTGAGTCTTATCTCACAGGTGAGCTTCACAGCCGAGGGGCTTGGGCTTGCTGAGTTCAATCCTTATGAATTTATATACGGAACACTGTACACGGCGGCAGAGCAGACACCTTCTGTCGGACAGGACAGAGGAATTGTGCCTAAGGGTGGAACATATATTGCTTTTGAGAAGGTGAACTTCGGAAAGAACGGTTCTGACGAGATAACAATCCCTGTCTACGAGCTTGACAACAAGCCGTTTCCTATCGAGATATGGAAGGGAATACCGGGTGAGGAAGGCTCAGAGCTGATGGACAAGGTAATCTATGACAAGCCTTCGATATGGGCGACCTATCAGGAAAAGACCTATAAGCTCCCTAAGAGATTCAAGGGGCTTAGCACAGTGAGCTTTGTTGCAGACCATGATATAAATATCAAGGGCTTCAGCTTCAAGAAATACGAGAGAGCTTACGATGAGAATCTTGCAGTGGACAATGATGCACTGTACGGTGATACATACACACCTGAGGATGATGCCATAACAGGAATAGGAAATAATGTCTCACTCACATATAAGGCTATGGATTTCTCACATGGCGTGCACGGAATAACAATCTGCGGACGCTCGGTTCTTGATAAGAACACAATACATATCCGCTTTGCAAATGCTGAGGGCAGCTTAAATCAGATTGCGGAGTTCGTTATGAGCGATAACACAGCATCAGGTAATGCTGCAGGCAGTGCAGCGGGCGATGATGGCTATGTTTGCAGGCATTTTGAGCTTGATAATGTGGAAGGAATATATGATGTGAACCTTGTGTTCCTGCCGGGATGTAATTTCGACCTTAAGTGGTTTAAGTTTGAATAATTATTTATAGGTTAAGGCAGCCAGATAATGGCTGCCTTAATGGAGGTAAATCACAAATGGAGAAAGACCTTAATGGTATAGAATATATTTTAATGCTTATATTGGAGAGAATTAAGGAGACAGGCGTATCCCAGACCAAGGTTACATATGGAATATGCGACTCAGGGCTTATACGCAAGCTGTCAAATGGGGGTGGAAGGAAAGTTGACAAGACAGTTATTGATGTATTTATGCAGCGACTTGGCATGAATACGAAGTCAGTTGAAACATTTCTCAATGCCGATGAGTACAGATATCTGGAAAAGAGAGAACAGATTAGAGCAGCAATCGATAAAAATGATGTAGAAAGTGCAGAGGGCTATATAAAGGAATACGAACAAATGAAGCTTACAAACATAGATAGACAGTTTGTGCTGTATTTTACAACGCATGTTATGGCATTAAAAAAAGCAGATTTGAAAGACCAGATAGAATTGACAACTGACGCAATAGCACAGACAATACCGCATTATATTCCTGAAAGAGCAGATAAATATCTGTACAGTGATGTGGAGATGCAGTTAGCATGTCATCTTGCAATCCTTAATCTCAGGATTGGAGATGAAATACCGGCAGTCATTATGATGGAAAAGCTATACAGTCTTATGGAGACGAAGGTGTATTGTGAAAATTCGATGCATAAGTTTGCACAAATCATATATGAGCTTGCCAAATATAAAAATAAAATAGGTGATTATGAGGGAGCTGTCAAACTGTGCCAGAATGCGGTGGAAAAGATGCCAAGAGAAAACAGGTTTCGTTTTCTACCACAAATATTCAGGGAGAAAGCAAAGGCGGAGGTAAGTCGAATTATTGGTCACGGGATGGATAATGAGAGTGTTAAAAAGCTATACGAAAACAGTCTTGATTACAGATATTATAAGATGCTTAACTCAATATATGAGATGTTTAATTGCGAATTTAATCCGAATGAATACTATTTTTTAGTCAGGGAGTACAATGCAGTACCTATCGGCAAAATCATTAAGCAGAGAAGACAGCTTATGAATATGACTCAGGAGGAAATCATTGTAGCTGATGGATATACAGATAGTGAGGAAGGTCTGATATGCAGCTTGGACACCATATCAAGAATAGAAAACGGAAAGGTATCAGCTTCATGGAAGGTTACAAGACAGCTTTTGGAAAAGGTTAATCTGCCACCGGCGAGATTCTTTGGTTATTATTTATCAAGCAATATCGATTCGGTCAAAGAGGTATGGGAAATAGAAAAAAGCATTAGCATGGAAAAATATTCGGAAACACGGGAAATGTTAAAAAGTCTGGAACAAAAAAACAAGTATAGGAATTTGCCATATAATAAGATGTATGTGGATGCAACAATATTTGAGATTGAGAATGGCTTAAACAATGCAGATAATAAAGAAGCTGCGTTTGAAATGTTAAAAAAATCATTTGAAGGATGTCTGCCAGATTATAGGACAAATCACGAAAATATTTTCCTGCTGATGATGGAACTGACGATATTTTATATGATAATGGGAAAAATGAGTGAAGATGGCACTATATCAGTTGGAGAGAAAATAAAAGATTATAAAAAAATAATTGAAAGTTATGAGTATTTAGGCGAAAATAAAGATTTGTATATCAGACATCTGTCAAAAATATTACTAATATATGAGGGTAATATTGCAAATGAGGGGGAATTAGAACAGGCAAATAAAATTATAGAGAAGACATTTCCTCTTGTATTAAAACATGATTTTTTTGGGGTGATATCTGGATATATATTTGATTATGCTTGGAATCATGTAAAACAGGGGAATAGGGATGAAAAATATGGAGATATGGTAAATTGTGCGTATGCAATAAGCAAATTAATGAACAATTTACCTGATATGAAATTATATAGAAATTATTTTTTTAGAGAATTTAATCAAAATGTGTGGGATGATTTATTTTAAATAGTTTTCATACTATGTTAATTATGCTTATCTAACTCTTTATTTATTTCACAATTTCTTTCAGACAAAGGATTTACTTGATACTCTGTATTGTAGTGTACGTTACATATATTCGAAATGTTTTTAGTGTTAACATTTATTAGTGGTATTGGAGATATAGTGCACAAAATTAATGTAAGAAATAAAAAAAGTCGTCTCATAAATAATTATTTTCCTTGTTTGTAGATTTATAAAGATAATGTTACACTCAAATTTTTTTATTGTACACCGCAGATGTGTCCGAAAAAAGATTTATAAAATAGGACACATCTGCGGTGTACATTTTTTATTTGATGAGTAAAATTATAGATACAACGTCGCTAATGAACATTATGTAAAAATATTTTAACATGAAAGGAAGGTAGAAGTTATGAAAAAAATATATCAGCTATAGTAGCAGGTATTGTCTCGACAGTGGTATTGTCAACAGCAGGATTGTCAACAAATGTATTTGCAACTCCAAACAAGCCATATGATTCAGCTGATGTGAGTATTTCAGCAAATGCTGATAGTGCAACGGCATCTATAACAAGATGTTCCTGCAATCCTGTAGATAATTACCTTATGGCTGGGATTAGGGTACAGTATTATGATGGAAATAATTATTGTTGGGATCCGGTAGGAGAAAATACATATTATTTTTCAGAGGGAATGAATGTTTATTCTGAAAGTAAGAGTGTATCAAGAAATAATATAAATTATGCAAATGGATGGTTTTTGGCAAGATGTGGTTCCAGCTCTAAAAAATCTTTTAATAAAGAAGCTAGACGTTGATATATGTAGCCAATATTGCATAAATAGGTATCAGGGAAGATGTAAAAAATCTTCCTTGATATTTTGCTGAATGGAGTGTGCTATGATATTTTTGTATATTTTGAGGAAACAAATAGGTATGCATAAGTATGCATCTTTTCTTTTGCTTTGTGGAGTAGTCGTGTGTATATATTGCATAAGTGTAATGTTTGGAGTTTCAAATGGTTTATATGAGCTTGAAAATTCCCATAACATAAATGCCACAATTACGGTTGATGTTGGAGTGGAAACAAAAAAAAATATTGATAAAATAAATGAATATGTTTATAAAATGTCCAAAAAGGGTGTCTTAAATGTAATATATTTTACGAAAGTATCAGAAAAACAGATTTTAATAGGATGGGATGGAACGGAAGCAGGCAGATGGTTTCCGATTACTACAGGAAGCTTTTTTGACGCGAAGATGCAGGAAAATGCGCAAAATGTGGCTTTTGTCTCTGACAGTTGGATGGTAAAATATAATAAAAATGAAATAGAAATTGATGGTGAGAATTTCAAGATAATAGGCTCAGGGTGGATTGTTCCATGGAATTTTGAGGCGGCGTTATCCAAGGAATCTACAACTAATCTTTTTGAAGAGGATTATTCAGAGATAAAATACTCGAATGATGATGATATGGAATATGTGATAATTCCATATAAATGTTATAAGGAAAAGTATTTACCTGAACAGATATTTATCCATCTGCGGGGTGTAACAAACTCACAGCTTATTAAATATGTAAATGAATTGTCTGATGAGTTTTCGGATTCGCATTTTTGTATGCCGGATAATAATACGGATGAAATTTTTGTGGAAAATCAGATAAGGTATGGAAAAATAGCAGCAGTATTGTGTCTGATGGCAGGAATTACTGTGATAAGAGTGATGTACGAGTGGATTAACTTTTACCAAAAAGATATTGATATTCTGAGACTTTGTGGAATGACGAGATTAAAAGGTCTGATGATAATTTATGGCCACTGGAGTATATATTATGTGATTGGAGTTGTGATTGCCCTGTTTTTGCATTATAAGACATTTCCGCTTTTAAGCCTGATTTATTTGGATGCATTTCCGAATTTTTATACACTTATAATTGCGTTGGCAGTGGTTTATATGGTGTCAGTTTTATGTACCCTAAAACAGACATTAAAAATGACAGCATAGAAATTTTGGCATGATAAAAGTCCGAATTTTGGAAATGGAGAAAATATGAATTATTTAAGGATATGCAGATATTTGTATGCGAAGCGTTTTTGGAACGAGATAATTTTGCTGGTGCAGCTTGTTTTTATGCTTATTTTTGCATTCACTGTATTAAATCCAATTGATGATTTTTTACAGAAAAAACAAAAAATTGTAAATTCTTATGATATAGATTTTGATGAAGCGCTGCATTTTAATATGGGAAACTTTGTATATGAATATCAACAGCAGCATTACGGAGAAAATTCGCTGACTGATGATATATACGAAAAGATTATTGAGACAGAAGGCGTGGGGCTTGTTTTTCAAAGTGGTACGGATACGATAAATTATAATACTAATAAAACAGATGATGCTGGTAATGCAGTTTATTCAAATGCGTTGTCATTTATGTATAATGATGAAATGGCACATAATGTAAATTTTAAACTCAAAAGTGGAAAGATAAGCTATGATGTTGATGGTGGTATACCTATTCTTGTGAGCGAAACACTTGAGAGAGAATTACCTGTTGGAACACAGACAGAGGTTTTTGATATGGACGGAAAGGCAGTAAAATGTGTTGTGACAGGTGTACTAAAAAAGAATGAGGCATTACCGTTAATAAACAGTTATGGGTCTTTTGAAGACCTGAGTACGCTTGGAGTTATCCCTGAGAATAGCGGATGCAACAGATACATAGTAATGTATGATTTAAAAAAAGATATGGATTTTGAGGTAGACCTTGGTGCAAAGTTTATCATACTTCCTGAAAGTGGATACGACAGGCAGAAACTAAAAGAAGGTCTTGAAGAGAGCGTAGGCGATTATGGATATGTAGAAGCGACAGATTTGATACTGAAAAATTCATTTATGAATATGTTGAGGGAAAATGCCAAATATATAATTGCATTTGTCATGATTGCTGCGATTGCAGTATTCGGTTATGGTGGATATATGTATCTTATGATTGTTCAGCACCAAAAGGAATTTGGTATTTTTTATATCCTTGGAATGTCAAGAAAGAAAATGATATCAGTCATATTTTTCTCAGGACTGCTTTTGCTTGTGATAGCATTTTTGATTACATTCTTTTCAATAAATGTGGTTATGGAAAAGGTATTTGGTCTATATAATTATCAAACAGGAATATTCAGTTATATTTTCTGTGCGGTAATTATGGGGTTAATTTTGTTGACAAGTGTGTTTGTTGGCTTTGGACAGTCAAAAAAGCTCGCGGAGATAGCTGTTTACAATGGGAACGAGGGAGAATAGATTGATATGATAAAGATGGAAAAAATTAATAAGATATATAATCAGGGAAAGAGTTCACAGGTACATGCGTTAAAGGACGTAGATTTCAATGTAAATGCAGGGGATATGGTGGCAATTTCGGGACCTTCAGGTTCTGGAAAATCAACCCTTCTTCATATCCTTGCAGGAATAGACAGGCAGACGGATGGAAGCTATCTTTTTGATGGAAAGGATATATCCAAAATGTCTGACAGACAAAAAAGCAGGCTTAGAAATAGGGAGATAGGCATTGTTATGCAGGATTTTGGTTTGCTTGATGGGGAGACGGTAATCAGAAATGTGTGTCTGCCACAAATAATTGGAAATACTTATAATCGTGAGGTTAAGGCTGGTGCAAAGGAAATGTTAAGTCTGGTAGGCATGGAGAAATATCTTGACAAAAAAGTCAACCAGCTTTCAGGCGGTCAAAAACAGCGTGTGGCAATCGCGAGGGCACTTAATATGAATGCCAAGGTGATAATTGCCGATGAGCCGACAGGAGCTTTGGACTCAGAAAATACAGAGAGCCTTATGAGACTTTTGCAGAAATTAAATGAGACAGGGATTACAATGATAATAGTAACACATAATCCGGTGGTGGCAAAAATGTGTAAGAAAAGATATGTATTGACAGATGGCAAGCTTGTGGAGGAGGAAGCAAATTAATAACTCCCAAGCATTGAGTGTATGAAAGTTTTTGTAAAAAGCCATTAAGCGATAGGTCTTCTATGATAAGATAAATTCATAGAAGACTTATTTTTATTGCAGGCGGGAAAAGGCACAAAAAAAGTACTCTTGAAATTCGAGTACCGTGACTTTGGGATTAGAAATTAAATGTTAAATGTGCGAAATATAAATACGTTAAAATCGGCGTGACAGGATTCGAACCTGCGACTTCTACGTCCCGAACGTAGCGCTCTACCAAGCTGAGCCACACGCCGCTGAAATGTATATTATCATAGTATTGGGAAAAAATCAACTATTTTTTCATTTTTTTTATGTATGTGTTATGAACCATTTGTGATAATGCACAATACACAAGGACGTAGTATATAAAACATGTGGGATTAACCTTGACATTATAAAAAATAGAGAAAAATGCAAAAACATATTGACATCTGAACATATATGAATATAATAAAAATATGAACAGATGAACAAACGCTAATATGTAAAATTATCGTTATAGATAATTGTGCAGCGCACTATATTCATAAGCAGTGTTTTGTGGATACATAAAAATTGTTTGCGAAGAGAGGAGGAGTTAGATGGCAGACAACATCGGAGACCAGAGTGAATTTCTGGCAGCACATGAGGATGTGGTGAAGCGGGTATTGGAGCAGCAGCCGGACGATGAGTACCTGTATGACCTTGCAGAGCTTTTTAAGGTATTCGGAGATTCGACGAGAATAAGAATACTGTATGCCCTGTTTGAGAGTGAGCTGTGTGTGAATGATATTGCGCAGCTTCTGAATCTGGGACAGTCGGCGGTCAGTCACCAGCTAAGGATTCTCAAGGATGCGAAGCTGGTCAGATTCCGCAGGGAGGGTAAGATAATTTTCTATGCCCTTGACGATGAGCATGTTAGAAACATTCTCAGCATGGGAATGGAGCATGTAGAGGAATAAGCTATAACACATGTAATATATGTAATAATCCGGTATCGGATATTTTGAAAATTGTATACCGGATGATTACTATAAATATTAAATTTAAGAGGAGGATCTTATTATGAAGAAGACATACAATGTAGAGGTTGACTGCCCTAATTGTGCAGCTAAGATGGAGGAAGCGGTTAAGAATACTAAGGGAGTTAAGGACGCGTCATTAAGCTTTATGACACTTAAGCTCAAGGTTGAATTTGAGGATGGCGCAGATGTCGACGCGGTTATGAAGGAAGCTTACGCTAACTGCCAGAAGGTTGAAGATGACTGCGTGATTGAGCTTTAAGCTTGGCATGCCGGTTCTGGAGGCTTAAGCTGCAGAGCCGTCTTTAGTTATTAAATATGTAGAATGTCAACGCAGGCATTGATTTAAATATTTGCTGTCGGTGCATGGTGCCGGCAGCAGATTTACTATACGGCATTTGTTTTACAGATGAAGATGGCACATATGGATTTTATTTTAGCTCAGAAAAGAGGCTTTTATGAATAAAAAACAAAAAACTATGTTATACAGAATAATAATTGCCGCAGTACTTGTTGCAGCGGTAACTGTACTTGAGAAAATCCTTGAACTGAACGTGTGGATTGCAGCCGTACTCTATATGGTTCCGTATTTTGTTATAGGATATGATATACTGAAGAAGGCATGGAAGGGAATATTAAAGAGACAGGTCTTTGACGAGAATTTTCTTATGGCTGTTGCCACGGTGGGTGCGATTGCGCTTGGAGAGTTCCGAGAGGGCGTTGCGGTTATGCTTTTTTACCAGATAGGAGAGCTTTTTCAGAGCGTTGCAGTCGGAAAGAGCAGAAAGAACATTGCGGCACTTATGGACATCAGACCGGACTATGCGAATATTGTTGTTGATGGTCAGATTGAGAAGGTTGACCCGGATGAGGTTGAGATTGGAACCATAATAGTTGTAAATCCGGGTGAGAAGGTTCCTATTGATGGCATTATAATAGAGGGAAATACCTCACTCAATACAAGTGCACTCACAGGTGAGAGTGTTCCAAGGGATGCCGCATGCGGCGACGAGGTTATAAGCGGATGTATCAATCTCACAGGAACAATCCATATCCGCACAACAAAGGAATTTGGTGATTCCACAGTGTCGAAGATACTTGACCTTGTTGAGAATTCCAGTCTTAAGAAGTCAAGGTCAGAGAACTTTATAACGAAGTTTGCCAAGTATTACACTCCTGCGGTATGCTACAGTGCGCTTGCTCTTGCTCTCATACCACCGATTTTTAACATGATAATGGGTAATTCGGCTGCATGGCAGACATGGATTATAAGAGCGCTCACATTCCTTGTTATAAGCTGCCCGTGTGCACTTGTAATCTCCATTCCGCTCAGCTTCTTTGGCGGAATCGGCTGTGCCTCGACAAACGGCATCCTTGTCAAGGGTTCTAACTATCTTGAGGCTCTTGCAGCCACGAAATACATTGTGTTTGATAAGACCGGAACACTCACTAAGGGTGTGTTCGAGGTCACCGGAAATTATCCGGAGAACGGTTTTTCACAGGATGAGCTTTTATACTATGCTGCATACGCTGAGAGCGGTTCAAGCCATCCTATAAGCCTCAGTCTTAAAAAGGCTTATGCGGATAAGCTTGAGCTTGAACGTGTGAGCGGCATCGAGGAGGTCGCAGGCCACGGTGTAAAGGCAGTGGTTGACGGAAAGAAGGTTGCCGCAGGTAATGTCAAGCTTATGAACAAGGTCGGTGCCACTGTCACATCGGAGCATGATGACGGAACAGCGGTGTATGTTGCGATAGATGGCGTGTGTGCCGGCTGTATTACCATATCTGATGTTGTCAAGCCGACATCAAAGGAGGCTATAGCCGGTCTTAAGGCGGGCGGCATAAAGACCGTAATGCTCACGGGAGACACAGCCAGGACCGCACAGCGTGTGGGTACAGAGCTTGGTCTTGATGAGATACATAGTGAGCTTCTTCCGGCAGACAAGGTAGCACAGGTTGAGAGACTTCTTGGTGAGAAGGGTGCGAAGGAGAATCTTGCATTCGTCGGTGACGGTATCAATGATGCACCGGTTCTTTCAAGAGCTGATATCGGTGTTGCGATGGGAGCCCTTGGCTCAGACGCAGCCATTGAGGCGGCGGACGTTGTCCTCATGGACGATGACCCTGCAAAGCTTGCACTTGCCATGAGAATCTCCACAAGAACCCTCACAATTGTAAGGCAGAACATCGTATTTGCCCTTGCGGTCAAGCTGGTATGCCTTTTACTCGGCGCAATCGGAATTGCCAACATGTGGGTTGCCATCTTCGCCGATGTCGGTGTCATGGTGCTTGCGGTTCTCAATGCTACGCGCGCCCTCAAGATTAAATAGTGGGACACCGGTGTCAGACCCCTGTCCCAGCCAGCCTGGGACAGGGGTCTGACACCAAGTGTCCCAGGCTGGCTGGGACAGGGGTCTGACACCAAGTGTCCCAGGAATATTTTTGGAAAAAAGAGAATACCTGCTTTTGGCTGGTGCATATGCTATATAATGACTTAGCTAAAAAGGATATAGTGCCATGGGGACACAAAGCGAAAGCCCCGGAGCGCCATCTCCGGGGCTTTCTTTAGGCTGGTACACAGAATAAAGTGAAAAGAAAATAATTAGTAAAGACGTATGTAGGTCAAGTTACACACGTCTTTTTATTATGCAAAAATTTATAAGGAGGAAATGTATGAATAAGAAAAGAAACTGTACTACTAAGGTCATAGTCATTCTGCATGGAGTACATCTATCTTCTTGAGGGAACCAAGACTGTGAATGCGGATGACACAAGGCAGGTGGCATTCTTTGGAACAGGTGGAAACCAGACCTATGACCTTTTTGTAAATTATCATCAATCTTAAGGACTTTATCTAAAACAATATTCATAACAATTAAACGTCTTTAAAGCATAATGGATGTAGTTAAATTAAATTGTTTCTTAATCAAATTTTAATCTTTCTCCCCTTTTAGATTAATTTTCTAAGCTTATATTATAACCATCGGCAGGAGATAATGAATCAGAAATCAAAAACGCTATATAAAACAGCGTGCTCTGATGAGATTATACTTGTCAAGCTTCAATCAATAAGGATATAATAAAAAGAGAAAACGGAGGAAAATAATTATGGAACTTAGCAGTGAAGAGAAATTTGACAGGGCGATGAAGCTATCACAGAGGACAGGGGTTAGCCTTGAGGATGCCAAGGCGGCGTTAAATGCATGCGATTTTGATATGCTTGACGCGGTTGTATATTTAGAGCAGCTTGGCAAGACGGGCGCACCACAGTATTCAAGTTACACTACGGAGCAGAATACAGGTGCCGAGAGAACAGCGGCGTATGATGAAGTTGAAGTGAAGGTGAAGAGGGTTACCTTCGGTGATTTGCTCGCAAAGTTTTTCAAGTGGGTAGGAAAGGTTATCAAGATTGGCAATGAGAATTTCTTTGATGTGACCAGGAATGGTGATGAGATAATCAAAATGCCTATCACGGTATGCGTGCTTTTGCTTTTACTTGCATTCTGGGTATGTGTTCCGCTTCTGATTGTCGGATTGTTCTTCTCATTCAGATATGGCTTTTCAGGTCCTGTATTTAGGAGGGATGACGTGTTCAATAAGGCGATGGACAAGGCTTCTGATGTCACAGAGAACATCAAGAAGGAGTTCAACGAGTAATTGCTAATCAGCATATAAAGTGATTGATGTGATGTAGGGGTCAAAACATGCTGTTTTAATGTATTAGTGTATAAAGTATTATATTTCAGAGCATGTTTTGACCTTGCTATGTTTGATGTAAAAATATAAAAACTAATATGGGTAATTGAAATGTGCAGTGTGTCAGCAAAGCTGTACAGCTGCTATGTGGCAGATTTGCATTTTACAATTACCAAAAAAGAGGGATGTATGGCTGCTGTATTGATTGTCGAGGATGAAGAGAAGATTGCGAGATTTATTGAGCTGGAGCTTAAGCATGAGGGCTATGATGTAGGCAAGGCTGTTGATGGGAGAACCGGTCTTGCCATGGCGGAGAGCGGAAAATACGATTTAATGCTGCTTGATGTCATGCTCCCTGAGCTAAACGGAATGGAGCTTCTAAGAAGGCTCAGGAGGTCAAGCAATATGCCTGTCATCATGGTGACGGCGAGGGATGCGGTCATGGATAAGGTTTCGGGGCTTGACCTTGGAGCCGATGATTACATAACGAAGCCGTTCGCCATCGAGGAGCTTCTTGCAAGAATAAGGGTTGCGTTGAAAAAATCATCAGATATGGCAGTAATACATCCGAAATCCGATGTACTTTCATGCGGGAGAGTCAGTCTTGACAAGGCAAGACATGAGGTCAGGGTTGACACAGTGCTTGTGGAATTGACTCACAGGGAGTTCTCACTTCTTGAGTATCTGCTTGAGAATAAGAATATAGTTATGAGCAGGGACACATTGCTTGAGAAGGTATGCGGATATGATTACTCAGGGGAGACTAATGTTATAGATGTATATGTGCGTTATATCCGCACCAAGATAGATGATGCATTCGGAATTAAGCTTATATCAACGGTCAGAGGAGTGGGTTATGTCATCAAAGATGAACAGTGAGTATAGCGCAGCAGATGAAAATAAAGCTCAGACAGAGGCAAAGGGACAGCCTAACAGCGCGAAGAAGATGTATTCGATTGCAAGGCGTATCAATGCTTCATTTGTCGGCAGATTTGTGTGGCACATCCTGAAAATGGATGTGCTTATCTGCGTTGTGGCGGTTGTGTTTGGACTTTTTATAGCTGAAAAGACGGCATTCGGGGTATTTAAAGTGGGAACGCAGCGCATCGTGGAATGGAATACAGGAAGCGATTTTTTTAAGTATAATATGACGGATGAGAACGGAAATACACAGTCGCTCAGTATAAGCAGCAATGAGGCGCGTGTTGTAATTATTGTTGGTGCGGCGATTCTGGTGACGCAGTTTTTTTCGGTGCTTGTAATGTCGGCGAATATGAAAAATAATATAAATGACAAGCTCCTGCCAATCAGGGAGATGGCGAAAAAGACGGAAAAGCTGACGAACATGGCTTATGACCAGCGTAATTTTAAAAGCCTTGAGGCTGCGATAGAGAATGTCAACACAGCGTCCCTTGACACTAAAATCAACACGGATAATAAGGAACTTCAGGGCATTGAAAATGCACTCAATCATCTGCTTGACAGGATGAGGGAGACCTACAGACAGCAGTCGCGTTTTGTGTCGGATGCCTCGCATGAGCTAAGGACTCCGATAGCTGTTATAAGGGGCTATGCGGATATGCTTGACCGCTGGGGCAAGGAGGATGAGAGCATTCTTGATGAATCTATCGAGGCGATTAAAAATGAGTCGGAGCACATGCAGAAGCTTGTGGAGCAGCTCCTTTTCCTTGCCAGGGGCGATAGCGGAAGAAACAGCCTGCAGATTGAGAATATACAGCTTGATGAACTCATGGGGGAGGTCTTTGAGGAGTCAAAGATGATTGACACGGAGCATGAGTATGAATTCATTGGGGAGCAGGCGCAGATGAGCGGCGATGTATTAATGATAAAGCAGTGTGCAAGAATACTTATAGACAATGCGGCTAAGTATACACAGAAGGGCGATACCATAACCATACGCACAGGAAAGAAGCCGGAGGGGGTATTTTTCAGTGTGCAGGACAATGGTATAGGCATGCATGAGGCGGATGTTGAACATATTTTTGAGCGTTTTTATCGTTCTGATGAAGCACGGGAACATAAGACGGGCGGAACAGGGCTGGGGCTTTCCATTGCAAAGTGGATAGTCGACAGACACAATGGATACTTTAATATCTTGACCAGGCCTGATATTGGTACTAGAATAACAGTTGTGTTTGTGGAAGCGGAACAGCTTGTAAAATAAAAATCAGTGAAATGGAGAATAACCATGAATTATAATGAGGCAATGGAAAAGCTTAAGAAGTATGGGCAGGAGCATGTACTTAAATATTATGCTGAACTTCCGGATGAGCAGAGAAATACGCTCATTGAACAGATAGACAGAACGGACTTTACGGTGATTGGACAGGCGGCGGAGACGGGAAAACGCGGCACAATTGCACCTATCAAGGCTATGACAATACCTGAGATAGATATGGGGAGGGAAAGATTTGAGCGTATCGGAATGGAGGCAGTCAAGGCGGGTAAGCTTGGTGCTGTCCTTCTTGCGGGAGGAATGGGTACAAGGCTTGGCTCTGATGCACCCAAGGGAATGTACGATATCGGAATCAGCAAGCCGGTGTATATTTTCCAGAGACTTATAGAAAATCTTATGAAGGTTGTGGAGAAGGCGGGTAATTATATCCAGCTTTTTGTTATGACCAGCGAAAAGAACCATGATGCGACGGTCGGATTTTTCAAGGAGCATGACTATTTCGGTTATGATAAGGACTATATTGCTTTTTTCAAGCAGGACATGGCTCCGGCTGCCGACTTTGACGGAAAAGTATACATGGAGGCGAAGGACAGCATAGCCACATCGCCTAACGGCAACGGTGGCTGGTTCCTCTCAATGAAGAAGAGCGGGCTTCTTGAGCTTGTGGAGAAAAGGGGCATAGAGTGGCTCAACGTGTTCGCGGTTGATAATGTGTTGCAGAGCATAGCAGATCCGGTTTTTGCCGGGGCTGTGCTTGAGGGTGGATATTCGGTTGGCTCTAAGGTTATAAGAAAGGTTAACCCACAGGAGAAGGTAGGTGTTATGTGCACCGAGGACGGCAGACCTTCGATAGTGGAGTATATTGAGCTGACAGAGGATATGCTCACACAGAGGGATGAGAACGGTGAGTATGCATATAACTTCGGTGTAATCCTCAACTATCTGTTCAAGGTTGACAAGCTTGTGAACCTTTTGGAGAGAAAGCTTCCTTATCATAAGTCGGCAAAGAAGATACCATATATCAACGAAGCCGGTGAGCTTGTCAAGCCGGAGGAGCCGAACGGCTATAAGTATGAGCAGTTCATTCTCGACATGATACAGATGCTTGACAGCTGTCTGCCTTTTGAGGTGGTGCGCGGGAAGGAGTTCGCACCGATTAAGAATAAGACCGGGGTCGATTCGGTTGAATCGGCGAGAGAGCTGCTTAGGAAAAATGGTATTGAGCTGTAAATTAAAGATTTCGTGACAAATACCGCTGTTTCGTGACAGCGGTATTGTTATAAGCATATACTGTATGGGGGAATGCAGTTGGGACACTGGTGTCAGACCCCTGTCCCGGAACTTGGGACAGGGGTCTGACACCAGTGTCCCAAGCAGCCACCACCCATGTTCCAGCCGCCTATGCTCTATCGGCAAAATTAGTTATAACTTATAAACTCCGCATACACACACTGTTCATCTTCCGGAAGCTCTGTGGAGCCTGCCGTATTATGCGATGGAAGATATGCGTACATTCCGTGCATTGCACCGGTGAAGCGCTTGCCCTTTTTAAGTCCTTCATCGCAGAGATAATATACGTTCTCAAGCGTACATACATGGGTGAAAGATGTGTCTTTTTCAGAGGCTATATTATCAGCTATATCGTCCGAGGCTGCATTGCTGCCAGTAAAATCACTCATATTGGAGGCATCCGTTATCCGGTATGAAAAATCTCTTCTGAGATAGCGGGTGTCTATCTTAAATTCGATGATTGAGCCGGAAGAGAGTGCGTCAAGGCTTGAGGCAGTGATAACAGGTGCGTCATGAGCTGAGGCAGTGACAGCCGGTGCTGTACCAAGTTCAATGCATGCGGTCTCGGTGGTTGTGGTGTCGATATGTTCGCTCACCTTGAGAAGCAGTCTGCCGTTATTGTTCACAACATTGAAGGTGAGATATGTATTTTCATCATAATAGCAGGTGACGCCGGCTTCACCACCGGTATAGTGCAGTACATCGCTGTCAAGGCTCAGCGCTGCCGTGATGGTAAAGCAGAATTTTTCCTGCGGACGGACAAGGATATTTCTTGAGTACATTGTGGAGAGCGGTGTGCGTCCTGCACGCAGCAGAAGCGTGCTGCAGCCTGCATGTATGCTGCAATCTGCATGTGTGTCGATATCTGCCATTGTGCTGATAGAATTACCGATAGGATTACCACCTATATAATTAATAGTATCAATGCCTTTGGAAATCAATTTATAAGCATCTGGCTCCGGCACACGCACCCATGACCACACAGGAGACAGGTTATCGCCTGAACCGAAGCTGTCATAGGCGGCAGGCGCAAAAGCATGCTCCGGAAGATTTGGCTTTTTAGCGAGGGTGCTTGGTCCTTCGAGATTATTAACCATAGGCCAGCCGTCTGCCGTCCATGTTATTCTGTCAAGCGCAGTCTCACGGCCGAGAAGACTGTATTTACCCTCGACCTGCCTGCCGCACAGGTAAGGGATGAACCATTCTCCGTTCGGTGTTTTTACCGGTTTGCCGTGTCCACAGCGCTGTATGCCTGCCTTTGGGTTATTCTGTCTCATTATAGGGTTGAAAGGGCATGGCTCATATACCCCGAACAGGCTGCGGCTTCGCGCCACGGTTATGCGGTGGCCTTCCCCGGTGCCACCTTCGGCCTGAAAAAGATAGTACCAACCGTCCTTTTTCAGAAGGTGTGAACCCTCCGGTGCACGCTTCTGGCTTCCGTAATACAGAAGTGCTGCAGGGCTTAGCTGTCTTGTGCCGTCGCTGCTTATCTCGAATATTCTGGCACCGCGGTTTAACAGCATATATCTCCTGCCATCATCGTCGGTGAATATTGATGGGTCGATACCATCTTCATCAATGAATGAAGGCTTGCAGTAAGGTCCCTCAGGCTTATCTGAGGATACAACCATCTGCCGCCTGTATACCGTGCCTGTGTCATTTAACCTGTAGGTGGCAGTGATATAGAATCTGCCATTATAGTACGATATATCGGGTGCCCAGTAGCCGCGGCCGCCCTCAAGCTCATTTATATACGCCCATTCGGGATTGGTTATGGCATGTCCTATTATTTCCCAGTGTATTAAATCCTTTGAATGGGATATTGGAATACATGGAAAATATATGAATGAGGAGTTGACCATATAGAAATCATCGCCAACGCATACAATAGAAGGGTCGGGGTGCATGCCTGTGCGTATCGGGTTTCTGTACATGCCGTCAATATCACCGTATAATTCTTTAAAATAAGAGATAACCTTCTTTGCTCCGCTTTCTATCGCAATATCATAAGGAGTGATAAGATTTCTATCTCCTGAAAGTCCGGAAAACCCCAGCCGTTCTACTATATATTTTACAAGCTCAACATTATCTGTTGGGACGGCATAAAAGAGAACAGTTCTGTTATCATCATCAGTTTCATTGAAGCTTGCACGAGAATATTCTACAATATATTTAAAAATCTCGGTATTTCCTGTTGAAGCCGCCAGATTAGGAAGTGTGATACCGTTATACAGCTCGTCTATACAGGAGGGATTTTCAAGCTGTATTTTTTTTACTGCTTCGAGATTGCCCGAGATTATTGCTTCCGCCATTGTCATATTGAGTACCTTCTTTCTATATATTTTGTGTATAACAGATGTTAACACAATTATAAATTATGCAGAAAAAAATAAAAGAGAAAATTTTGTTATAAATATCGTTAATTTTCTGTAATGTAAGCAAATTATAAAATATAAATAAATATTGCAAAAGATATAGCTTTGTTGAGTGAAAAATATGGAAATATTTTTGTCTATATGTTAAAATGAATTTAATATTGCAAATAATATTTATATTCAATCATTAAATGTATGGAAAAGGTAGATTTTAAGTGGTACTAGAGCGGAAAAGAGGATTGGATAATGGATACAGAAGTATTGGAAAAGAAAATTGAGGCTTTAGAGCATGCTCAGGCGGAGAGCACAATGAAGCCTGACCTTGAGAGACGTTTTCTGGAGGTGCTCTGCCGTGATTATACAGCGGTATACCATGTGGGGCTTAAGGATGACTTCGTGGAACCGCTGACAGTGTCATCTGTTGCAAATGCGGCAAAGATACCCCAGATGCTGCAGAGAATAAGAAGCAGTTATACGGAGATAATCAGACTGTACTGCGACAAATATGTAGCTCCGGCAAACAGCAAGGAATTTTTGCGGGTGATGCAGAGGGAGAGCCTGTTGGAGGAGCTGTCAAAAAAGGGCAGGGTCGTTTACAGATACGAGAGTGTGCCGAATGCAGCCGGGCAGCGTTTCTTTGAGGTGCAGATTGTGTGCATTGACGAGAGGGAGTTTGACGGCAATGTCATATTGGCGTTTCATCATATAGATGATATTATGACGATAGAACAGAAATATCAATGGGAGCTGGAAAAGCTGGCATATCTTGATTCACTCACAGGGCTTGAAAACCGTGCGGCTTTTACAAGGGAGCTTAACGCATTTGAAAATAAACCCAATGCGGCGTGCATAGTGGCAGATGTCAATAATCTCAAGCTGTGCAATGACAGATATGGTCATATAGAGGGTGACAGAGCAATTAAGGATGCGGGAGAATGCCTGAGCAAGGCATTTGAAGGTATGGGGAAATGTTACAGAATAGGCGGAGATGAATTCTGCGTGCTTATTGAGGCGGGAGAGCAGACGAAGATTCTTGCATCGCTTGGACAGTTTGAAGGTCTTATTGAAGAAAAAAACCAGAACCGTGTTATGCCTATATCGGTTGCATGTGGATATGGGGTGCGTGAAAAGCAGGGTGAGAGCATGGAACAGCTTTTCAATCGCAGCGATGAGATGATGTATGATGTGAAATACAGGATGAAAAGGGAATTTCCTGTGTATTGTGAGGAGAGAATCAGGAATTATCTCAATGTGCTCAACATTGTATCAAAGTCAACGGATTCGTATCTGTATCTGTGGGATATAACAAGAGATCAGAACTGGGTTTTTGGCGATATAGATGAGAGCTATGCACTGAGGCAGGACGGTAAGGCTATGAGCACGATAGCTGATATGGAAAAGATTGTCTATCCCGCAGACAGGCAGGCACTGCATGAGGATCTGCAGAAGATAATAGATGGAAAAAAGCAGACACACAATATGAATTACCGTTGGATTAACCGAAACGGTGAGGCTGTATGGATCAGCTGCAGGGGAACGGTAATCAATGATGACAAGGGTAAGCCTTTTGTCATGATAGGAATGGTGTCCGACAAGAAGCTGAGATTTTTCTATAATCCTCTCACCAAGTTGTTTAATAAGAATAAGATGCTTATAGACCTGAAAAAGGATTTCTATGGAAAAAATACAGGCTATTTTATGATGATCGGTGTAGATAATCTTGCCAACATCAATCTTAAACATGGCAGGCGTTATGGGGATGAAGTGATTAGAAGATGTGCAGAGGTTTTTGAAAAAAGAGTTTCCCTCCATAGAATATGGCATGTGGAAAATAATTGTTTTGCGATGTACCTTGATGCTGACAATGAAAATGAAGTGAAAAAGATCTTCAACGGATTTTTGAAGGAAATGTCTGATACCTGCACCCTCTCGGCAGGGGTTGTGCCTAACAACACGGATATGTTCGGCACGGAGGAGGATATGTATTCATGCGTGGAGATGACCTTTGAGAAGGCGAAGGCTTCGGGAATCGGTTCAGTGTCATTCTTTTCACAGCAGGATTTAGAGCAGAGAGTAAAATCACTTCAGTTTCTTGATGAATTACAGCTTAGTGTAAAGAATGGCTGTGAGGGCTTTTACCTATGTTATCAGCCGCAGGTTAAGACAGGAAACTATCAGGTATACGGAGCGGAGGCACTGCTCCGCTATCATTCGGAGAAGAGAGGACAAGTATATCCGGACGAATTTATACCGCTTCTGGAGCAGTCTAAGCTTATCAATGTCGTGGGAATGTGGGTTCTTGCAACCGCACTTGAGCAGTGCAAGGAATGGAGAAGGTTCGACAAGGATTTCAGCATGAGCGTCAATGTTTCGGCTGTGCAGCTTAAGGAGAAGGATATTGCCGAAAGGGTTCTCAATATTTTGAGGAAATCTGGTCTGCCGGGAAGTGCCCTGACCATTGAGATTACGGAGTCCATACAGCTTCAGGGCAATGACAATTTTATGGATATTTTTAATTGCTGGCGTGATGCGGGAATTGAGATATCCATCGATGATTTCGGAACCGGTTATGCAAGCATGGGCTATCTTAAGAAGCTCAATGTAAATGAGATTAAGATTGACAGGATGTTCGTAAGAGGTGTCGAGGAGGCAACCTATAATTACAGGCTTATAAGCAATATGATTGAGTTTGCCAAGAATAATTCAATCCGTATATGCTGCGAGGGAGTGGAGAGTGTGCAGGAGCTTACGGTGCTGGAGGGATTGTCACCGAACCTTATACAGGGCTATCTGTTCTCGAAGCCATGCGAGAAGGATAAGTTTGAAAATCTGTTCCTCAATAGTCACACAAGTGAATACGAGGAACATGAGAAATTTGTCCGGAAGCTCTATGAGTTCAAGGACAGAATGCAGGTTATCTATTTCAATACCAAGGATATTCTTAGAAAGACGGAGCTTGGACTATGGATTATACGAATAAATGAAAAAGAGAATTACTGTGAGCTGCATACCGATGAGACGATGGAGAAGGTAATAGCTGTTGACAGGAAATACACACCGCAGGAGTGTTATCACTACTGGTATGACAGAATAGATGAACGCTTCAAGGACTATGTCGATGAGAATGTGAAGAAGATGATAGAGTCTGACAAGATTGTACAGCTTCATTATCGATGGCAGCACCCGAAGCTTGGCAGGATAATGGTGCGCTGCTGCGGAAGACGTGTCGAGGATTCGGACGGTATGATTACACTTGAGGGCTATCACAGAATGATAAGCAATGTTGAGAATGCAGTAAAGGATATGTAGAATATTTAACAGATGGAGGATATTATGGTAAAGCATGTTATTTTATGGAAGCTTAAGGAAATGGACGAAAAAGAGACTGAGAGCGTAAAGGCAGGAATCAAGGAGGGACTTGAAGGTCTTGCCGGAAGGATACCGGGTCTTGTGGAGATACATGTACATACCAATGGTCTTGCAGGCTCCAATGCTGATGTTATGCTGGATTCGACCTTTACCGATGAGGAGGCTCTTAAGGCTTATGCCGTGAATCCTGCGCATGTTGCGGTTGCGGACGGCAGGGTAAGACCGTATACTGCGGTGAGGACATGCCTTGATTTTACCATATAATATGATTGTAATTTCTATTTGACAAAATAATAGAAAAAATATATCATGAGGTTTAATGATTTTTGGAGGAAACAGAAAAATGCAGCAGGAAGCTTATAATCACAAAACAATTGAAAAAAAATGGCAGAAATATTGGGATGAACACCAGACCTTTAAGACTGATGTGTGGGATTTTTCCAAGCCTAAGTACTATGTGCTTGATATGTTCCCTTACCCTTCAGGCGTAGGTCTTCATGCAGGACATCCGGAAGGATATACGGCAACAGATATTATGTCAAGAATGAAAAGAATGCAGGGCTACAATGTGCTTCACCCGATGGGCTATGATTCCTTCGGACTCCCGGCAGAACAGTATGCCGTATCTACAGGGCATCATCCTAATGGGTTTACCGAGAGCAATATTGAGACATTCTCAAAGCAGCTTAAAGAGTTAGGCTTTGACTATGACTGGACAAAGATGCTTGCGACAAGTGACCCTAAGTTCTATAAGTGGACACAGTGGATTTTTAAACAGCTCTATCTTGCAGGCTATGCCAAGCTTGTTGACATGCCGGTTAACTGGTGTGAGGAGCTGGGAACAGTTCTTTCCAATGACGAGGTAATTGACGGCAAGTCTGAGAGAGGCGGCTATCCTGTAGTCAGAAAGAACATGAAGCAGTGGGTGATCGACCAGCCTGCATTCGCAGAGAAGCTTCTTGAGGGTCTTAATGAGATAGACTGGCCTGAGTCGACTAAGGATATGCAGAGACACTGGATTGGCAAGTCAGAGGGCGTTGAGGTTGATTTTAAGATTGCAGGCGGCGGAGAGTTCTCCATTTACACGACCTGTATAGAGACAATCTATGGTATCACATTCATGGTTCTTGCACCGGACGGACAGCTTGTCAAGGAACTTATGCCGAGAATAGAGAATAAAGAAGAGGTTGAAGCATACATCGCAGAGACACTCAAGAAAAACGATATGGATCGTACTGAGCTTAACAAGACCAAGTCCGGCTGTAAGCTCAAGGGAATATATGCGGTTAACCCTGTAAATGGCAGGGAGGTTCCTGTATTTATAGGAGATTTCGTACTTGCAAGTTATGGAACAGGTGCTGTTATGGCGGTTCCTACACATGACCAGAGAGATTTTGAGTACGCTGTTGCACACGATATTCCGATGATTCAGGTAATTGATGGTGCAGATGTGAGTGAGCATGCTTTTGAGAAGGGGGATTACCTCGGAAAGGGTTGTAAGCTCATCAATTCGGAGGAGTTTACAGGTCTTACCGTTGAGGAGGCTAAGAAGGCTATCACAGATAAGCTTGTCGGAATGGGAATTGCCAGAAGAAAGGTCAACTATCACTTCCGAGAGTGGATTTTTGCAAGACAGAGATACTGGGGTGAGCCTGTACCTATTGTATATCTTGAGGATGGTTCAATACATGTGCTTGCAGATGATGAGCTTCCGCTTGTACTTCCTGAGCTTGAGGATTATAAGGGAAAGAACGGACAGGCACCTCTTGAGAACGCTGCAGAGTGGAAGCAGTACAATCACAATGGCTTAAAGGGCAGGAGAGAGACATCTACAATGCCGGGAAGTGCCGGTTCAAGCTGGTATTATATGAGATACATTGACCCGGATAACGATAAAGAGTTCGCTGATCAGGAGCTTTTAAAGCACTGGATGCCTGTTGATTTATACATCGGGGGACCGGAGCATGCTGTAGGTCATCTTATGTATTCAAGAATCTGGAACCGTTTCCTCTATGACAAGGGACTCTCACCTGTGAAGGAGCCGTTTAAGAAACTTGTTCATCAGGGAATGATTCTTGGCTCTAACGGAATCAAGATGGGTAAGCGTTTTCCTGAGTTCGTTGTAAATCCTAGTGATATCGTGCGGGATTACGGTGCAGATACCTTAAGACTCTATGAGATGTTCATGGGACCACTTGAGGCTTCTAAGCCATGGAGCGCAACAGGTGTTGAGGGTGCTAAGCGTTTCATCGTGAGAGTATGGAATTTCTTTACTAATCCGGATAACATTTCGGATGCGAACAAGGATGAGCTTACAATGCTCTACCATCAGACTGTAAAGAAGGTTACGAATGACTTTGAGAACCTTGCCTTTAATACTGCTATCAGCCAGATGATGATATTCGTAAACCAGCTCTACAAGACCGGAACATGCCCGAAGGAGTATGCAGAAGGATTTATAAAGATGCTTTCATGTATCTGTCCTCATGTAGGTGAGGAGCTCTGGTCTGTATTAGGACATGACGATACAATTGCATACGAGGCATGGCCACAGTTCATAGAGGAGCTTACAGTTGAGGATGCCGTCGAGATTGCAGTTCAGATTAACGGTAAGACCAAGGGTGTTGTCAAGGTTTCCAAGGATGCCGATAAGGATACAGTTCTTGCGGCTGCTAAGGATGCAGTTAAGGAGAAGCTGACACCGAACATCGTCAAGGAAATCTATGTTCCGGGCAAGATTGTAAACATTGTATGTAAATAATTGATTACTTTGAATAATGCTGTGACAGTGCTGCCATGGCATTATTCTATATTGGAACATATAATTGCGGTAATCATTTTGCCGGTAAACAGTTGTGCGGTGTTCCGGAGAAATTGCATGATATCCGGCTGTTACACACTGATTTTTGCAATTATATAGATTCCATATTAATGTGTAAGGAGAAATTGTATGCATTCACCACTTGAAATTGCAAGAAATTTTGTTGAGATTGGTATTCACAAGGTTAAGTTGTCAGCGTGGAAGATGCTGATACTTGGCTTTTTTGCTGGAATGTTCATAGGCTTTGCGGGAATTGCTTCGACAACAGCTTCCGCAACCATTGCCTCAGCTTCAGTTGCAAGACTTGTCAGCGCATGTGTATTTCCCGCCGGAATGGCTATGGTTCTTGTTGCCGGAAGTGAACTTTTTACCGGAAATAATCTGATTATAATAAGCGTTCTACAGAAAAAGACAACCGTAGCAGGCATGCTTAAGAACTGGTTCTTTGTATTTCTTGGGAACTTTATCGGAGCCGGTTTTGTTGCGGTTATGGTTATATATTCCCATGTACCTGATTTGTACAACGGACTTCTTGCACAGAAGGTTGTTGCCGCGGCAATGTCGCGGATAAACCAGAGCTTTTCTGAGGCATTTATGAGAGGCGTATTGTGCAATATCCTTGTATGTATTGCCGTGTGGGCTGCGTTTGCCGCTAAGAGAGTGTCGGGAAAGCTGCTTATGAGCTTCTGGCCGGTAATGCTGTTCGTATTGTGCGGTTTTGAACACAGCATTGCGGACATCTATTTTGGCATAGCCGGAATAGCTGCCGCAGGCGAATACGGCATTGCTGCCGCAGGACTTAACTTCGGAAGCTTTCTCTTAAAAAATCTCCTTCCGGTCACACTTGGAAATATTGTTGGTGGAGCAGGAATCGTTGGAATAGGTTACTGGCTTGTGTATCTTCGTCATACTCCGCTTAGTCCGATGACGATTGAGGCGGAGCAGGAAGAGATAGATATTGCGGAGGAATATTAATTGGTAAGGGCGGTGCAATGACCGTTTGGAAATGAGGTTTGTATGACACAGTATTCTTTTTTACAAGTAATAATGTTCTTTTTTGCATATTGCTTTTTGGGCTGGATATGGGAGACAGGTTATGTGTCAATCAGAGAGCATAAATTCGTAAATCGTGGTTTCCTTCATGGACCGCTCATACCGATATATGGTTTCGGTGCGATGGCTATACTTTTTGCGACGCTTCCTGTTAAGAATAATCTTTGGCTTGTATTTATATGTGGTATGTTTGGCGCTTCGGCACTTGAGCTTGTGACAGGCTGCACGATGGAGGCTATATTCCATGTAAGATATTGGGACTATACCAATATTCCTACTAACATAAAAGGTTACATCAGCCTGCCGACATCAATAGTGTGGGGATTATTTTCAATTCTTATGATAAAGTTCATACATAGGCCGATTGAACATGCTGTGCTCAGTCTCTCGCAGACTGCGACGGAAGTGCTGACAGTATTTCTTGTGATGTTCGGAAGCATGGATCTTGGAATATCTATCAGGGATGCTCTTGATTTAAAGGAGATATTGAAGCATATTTCCGAGATGGAAAGAGTGCAGCGTGCACAGAAGCGCATGGATGTCATTGCGGCTGTATTTGACAATGATGTTGAGAACTTTAAGGAAAAGGTTGCAAACAGGCTGTCCGGAATGGAGAAAGGCGAGTTCAGACGTATTAAGAGTCTCCTTGAACGTAACCCATCGGCTAGGTCTACAAGATATTCAGAGCTTTTCGACAGCTTTAAGACTACAATCAAGGAGCTTAAAAGACCGGGTAAAAATGAGAGTACAGACAATGAGTAACTAAGCGTTTTTGAGCATTTGCATGAAGAGGTCTAATTTTCCCTGCTGTTCAGGGTTCATATCATCCCTCAATATATTTATGATGGCATTGGTTTCATCCTGTGTGAAGCTGATGCCTTCTTTTTTTGCCTTGTTTGAAACGGCGAGAAGGAGCGGGAGCATTTCATCGCTGCCTTTTCCCTTAGCTATGTTGGCAAAATTGTTTATAAGAGCTGCCTTGCGTGGGTCGAGCCCCTCCGTGATGTGTGATGTGTTCATATTAAAACTCCTTTCATAGTTAATAAAAAATCATAAGAGCGATTCAAATTTACGGCACTGTGCTAGCTGTTCCGGTGACAAAAGTCCTGAGAGCATATCCAGCGGAGAAGGCTGATAAGGTGGTTTTGGCGGAGGACAGCTATCTGGCCGGTTGTGCGTATTTTCATACTGCTTACCATCGCCGGGGTTACAGGCACATGGAGGCTTTTGCGGCGGTTTGTCACCCGGAGTGTCATGCGGTCTGCTACAAGGATTATCGTCTGGAGCGCCATGAGGCTTGCCGCAAGGATTATCGCCGGGAGTAAATGGTGGCTTACCGGCAGGCTTGCCGCATGGAGCACCGGAAGGTTTATCAGGAGGCCTGCCGCCGGGTACACATGGAGGCTTGCCGGGTGTCGGCGGGGGACATGGATTGGAATTGAGTGCAGCCTGAATTTTCTGTGCCTTAATCATGCCAATCATCATATCAAGCTGCTTCTGTTCCTCAGGTGAGCAGTAGCCCTTAAGCTCTGAGAGCATATCATCCCCACACGGAGGCTTGAACATACATGCCGGAATGCGGTTGTGATTAAAGAAATCGAGTGTCATGTTAAATTCGATTATGCGCACCATGAGTCCGAACATTTTCTGCTGTGAAGGCTCTAAAAATGGAATGAGAGCCTTGAGAAGCTGCGTGCTTCTTCCGATGGTCCGCTCATCAAATTCAGTTTGTATTATTGACTGGTGCGGTGGTTTTGGTGGCATGGGCGTGGGTCCTTTTTATGTAGTGGGATGGGTTATCGATAAAATATATGCATATATAAAAAAAATATGCCACAAGGGGCTTGACAGGTTGGGGATTGGCGGTTTACTTTGCCAGGGAATAGTCATAATTATAATGGCGATTGTATTGGTAGTTAAGATTATAAAGAAAAGATGATGGAAAAGCCAACAATAAAGGAAAAGGGCAGGGAAATAACACCCCTGCCCTTTGCGTCTGCAGCCTTTTAGAAGCCGCATCCACCGCCGCAGAAAAGAAGAATAAGAATCAACCATATACAACTGTTGTTGCCGCATCCGCCGCCGCAACCGCAGTCATCACCATTGCCGCAGCCGAAGACATTGGAAAGAGATGTTCCGTTGCCGTTGCCGCACAGGCAGGAGAGAAGAATTATCCAGATGATAATATTACAGCTGTTGCAGCCTCCGTTGTTGGAACCTCCACATCCGCCGCCGCATCCACAGTTTGTTGCTGCTAAATCACTCACTATAGTTTCCTCCAAAATCTTTATACACTTCATAATATGCCGCGAATGGAAATGTGTTACCGGCTTTATGTATTTTTTTAATCAAAACATACCTTGTTTTTTTAATAATCATATTGTATGATACAAGAAGAAAAATGCAGGCATTAGAGCATTTGAGGTTAATCGGAAAATATAGTGCCGTGGTGAGCATGTGCAGATGGAGGACTTTATGGATAAGATTAAGATGACTACACCTCTTGTGGAGATGGACGGAGACGAGATGACAAGAGTACTTTGGAAGGTGATTAAGGATGAGCTTCTGCTTCCTTTTGTCGAGCTTAACACAGAGTATTATGATTTGGGTCTTGAGTACAGAAATGAGACAAATGATCAGGTCACAGTTGACGCAGCCATGGCAACTAAGAAATATGGTGTGGCCGTTAAGTGTGCAACCATCACACCTAACGCAGCCAGAATGACAGAGTATAACCTCAAGGAAATGTGGAAGAGTCCTAACGGAACAATCCGTTCAATACTTGACGGAACGGTTTTCCGCGCTCCGATTATAGTTAAGGGCATTGAACCGCTTGTCAAGAACTGGAAGAAGCCTATAACGATTGCCAGACATGCCTACGGCGATGTGTATAAGGCTGTTGAGATGAAGGTTCTGGGTGCAGGTAAGGCCGAGCTTGTCTATACAGACACAGAAGGAAATGAGAAGAGGGAGCTTATCCATGAGTTCAAGGGTGCCGGAGTTATTCAGGGCATGCACAACGTGGAGGCTTCGATAGAGAGCTTTGCGAGAAGCTGCTTCAATTATGCGCTTGATACGAAGCAGGATGTATGGTTTGCGACGAAGGATACCATATCCAAGAAGTATGACCACACCTTCAAGGACATTTTTGCGGAAATTTTTAAGAGCGAATATGAAGAGAAGTTCAAGGAAGCAGGAATAGAGTATTTCTACACACTTATCGATGATGCTGTGGCAAGAGTTATACGTTCAGAGGGCGGATATATCTGGGCATGCAAGAACTATGACGGAGATGTCATGAGTGATATGGTTGCGACAGCGTTCGGTTCACTCTCAATGATGACATCAGTGCTTGTGTCTCCACAGGGCTACTATGAGTACGAGGCAGCACATGGCACCGTACAGCGTCATTATTATCGTTACCTCAAGGGTGAGCAGACATCCACCAACCCTATTGCTACAATCTTTGCATGGACAGGCGCTCTCAGAAAGAGAGGAGAGCTTGACGCAAATAAGGAGCTGATGCAGTTCGCAGATAAGCTTGAGAAGGCTACGATTGATACTGTTGAGGGAGGTCAGATGACAGGTGACCTTGCAATTATAGCATCTATAAAGGACGCAAAGACTCTCAACAGCACAGATTTCATAAAGGCAATCCGTACTACGCTTGAGGCTATGCTCTAGGAAAAGGCAGCGGTGTACAGATTATGGTTAAGCTTATATTAAGCGATGTTGACGGAACGCTTTTAGCCAGGGGCGAAGGCGCTTTTGACGACAGTGTGTTTGAGGTTATTGACAGACTTTATGAGCGTGGAATACATTTTGCGGCAGCCAGCGGGAGAGGATACAGCGACCTTCACAGGCTCTTTGCACCTGTGAGGGACAAGATGGCTTTTGTGTGCAGTGACGGAGCCATGACAATAAGTGATGGTAAAATTCTTGATATTAATTCAATGAATAAAGATGATGTGACAGCGCTGGCTGAGGACATTACATGCTCTGAGGGATGTGAGTTCCTCCTGTATGGGCGTGAGAAGCTGTATATCAGCCCTAAGACGGAGAAATACAGAGGCTTTATTGTCAATAGATACCGGGACAGCATTTCATTCGTGGATAGTGTGAAGGATGTTGGAAAAATAGAGGACGATTTTCTCAAGCTGTCGGTGTATGCGATAAACGGAGTTGACTCCTGCAGCAGCTATTTTAAGGATAACTGGATGGATACATTTGAATTGGTCTATAATGCTAACAACTGGATGGAATTTGTAGCGAAGGGAATAAGCAAGGTGTCCGGTGTTGAAGCGCTTTGCCGTAAGTATTCTATCGATATGGATGAGGTTATGGCATTCGGCGATGGCGGTAACGATATCAAGCTTCTTGGCACGGTAGCCTATGGCTATGCCATGGATTATGCACCGGAGACGGTGAAGGCAGCGGCGGGTTATGTAACCGATGATGTTATGGAGACAATACGCAGGCAGGTGCTTGCCTGATGTAATGGTGATTGTGATAGTGGTATATAGGCAGGCGGTTTTTACAGGAAATTATCAATCTATACATAGGTCATTACGGTGATGAAAAAATTGAAATATAAATAGTTGTGGGGAAGCTGTTTTATGTCGGAACAGATTTATTACAAGGCAACCGGAATAAAGGAAAAGGTGGTACAGGAAATTATCGCTCTTGCAAAGAAGTATCAGGTTGAGAAGGTCATACTATTCGGTTCGCGGGCAAGAGGTGATTTTAAAGAGCGCAGTGATGTGGATTTGGCGTTTCGCGGAGGAAAGAGCAGCCGTTTTATGTTGGATGTCGATGAGGAGACCTCCACTTTGCTGGAATTTGATATCATTGATTTGAACAAACCGGTAAGGGAGGAATTGTTGGAGTCAATCAAGCGAGAGGGAATTGTGTTGTATGAAAAAATATGACAATTTTAAAGCTGCATTAAATAATTTGAAGGATATTTATGACTATAAAGAACCTTATGGAAATGTAGAGATAGCCGGAATGGTTGGTCTGTATGAAATATGTTTTGAGCAGGCATGGAAAGCAATGAAGGAGCTTCTTGAAAATTATGGATATGCTGACAGCGCTACAGGTTCTCCGAGGACTATACTTAAAACTGCGTATAAAGCAGGAATGATACAGGATGAGGAGCTGTGGCTGGATGCGCTTGCTTCGCGAAATAATGTTGCACATGCGTATAATGAAGCGGTTGCGATGGACATAATAAAGCAGACAAAAGACAAATACTATGCGATGTTTGTCAATCTGTCATATACGATTGAAGAAAATTGGATGTAATATTGAGCAACTGTAAAAAGTAAAATTGTCAAAAATAAAATATATTCAGGCTTGACATTACAACATTTTTGAAATATACTTCCATAGGTAAAGTGTTGACGAGAAGAGTACCGGGATAAGATTTTTCAGAGAGAGACACATTCGGTGCGAGTGCCTTAGAATACTGTTTCGGGAAGACCACCTCCGAGCGGCCTTAATACGGCACGGTGATTCCGTTATCATCACAAAGAGATATTCCTGTTGATATATGATGATATATTGTGCAGACTTTTGAATTATTATTGTATACGGAAAGATAGTTATTCAATCATTGCTTGCCGGATATATTGTATTCATATAGATTTCAATGAGAATAATAAGGGTGGAACCGCGGATATGTATATTCGCCCCTTATACAGATGGAAAGCCACTGTATAGGGGGCTTTTTGTATGTGTATATTGCTACGTCAAAGTGATAAAAAATTATAAGGAGATTTTTAAAATGGTAGATTTTAAAGCAGATGAGAGACTGAATACTCTCAATCATTCATGTGCACATGTTATGGCACAGGCTGTTAAGCACCTTTATCCTAACGCTAAGTTCTGGGTAGGACCTGTTGTAAAGGAAGGATTTTACTACGATATCGACCTTGGCGATGTGGCTGTAAATGATGAGATTATCGCAGCTATCGAGAAGGAGATGAAGAAGGTCTGCAAGGAAGGCAAGAAGATTTTCAGAAGAGAGGTTACTAAGGCTGAAGCTCTTGAGATGTTCAAGGACGATATGTATAAGCTTGACCTTATAAACGGACTTGAGGACGGCAACATCACAGTGTATGACCAGGGTGACTTCACAGACCTCTGCCGTGGACCTCATGTTGATAACACAAAGCTCTGCAAGAACTTCAAGCTTGTAAAGTACTCGGGCGTTTACTGGAAGGGTGACGCTAACAATCATGTTATGCAGAGAATTTACGGAGTATGTTTCCCGACAGCCGAGGAGCTTGAGGAGCACCTTAGGTTACTTGAGGAGGCTAAGGAGCGTGACCACAGAAAGATTGGCAAGGAAATGGAAATCTTTATGACTGATGACCTCATCGGACGTGGACTTCCTATGTTCTTACCAAAGGGCTACACAGTATGGCAGGAGCTTGAGAACTACATCAAGGCTAAGGAGAGAAAGCTTGGCTATCTTCACGTTATGACACCTTGTGTAGGTACGGTTAACCTTTATAAGACCTCAGGCCACTGGGATCACTACAAGGAGAATATGTTCCCTGCTATGGAGGTTGAGGGAGAGTCATTCGTACTTCGCCCTATGAACTGTCCTCATCATATGATGATTTATGCTAATAAGATGCATTCATACAAGGATTTACCTATGAGAATAGGTGAGATAGCACATGATTTCAGATTTGAGGCGAGCGGTACTCTTAAGGGAATCGAGAGAGGAAGACATTTCTGCCAGAATGACGCACATCTTTTCGTCACACCTGAGCAGATTGAGTCTGAGTTTTCTAAGGTTGTTGACCTTATATTTGACACATACAAGGATTTCGGAATCACAGATTACAGATGTGTTCTTTCACTCAGGGATCCTGAGGATAAGGTTAAGTACCACGATGACGATGAGATGTGGAACAATGCAGAGAATGCACTCAGAAAGGTATTAAATGACCTTGGAATCGAGTACACAGAGGAAATCGGTGAGGCTGCCTTCTACGGACCTAAGCTTGATGTAAATGTTAAGCCTGCTGTAGGTAATGAGTATACACTCTCAACCTGCCAGCTTGACTTCTGTCTCCCGGCTAAGTTCAACTTAACTTATGTTGACAAGGATGGTCAGAAAAAGACACCTGTTGTTCTTCACAGAGCAATCCTTGGTTCACTTGACAGATTCATGGCTTACATTCTTGAGGAGACTAAGGGTAATCTTCCATTGTGGCTTGCACCTGTTCAGGCAGTTATCCTTCCGGTTAAGAATGAGGACGAGGAGCTTAACGCTTATTCCCATGAGCTATATGATTATCTTGCTTCTAACGGAATCAGGGTTGAGATTGACGAGAGAAACGAGAAGCTTGGCTACAGAGTCCGTGAGGCACAGGTCAAGAAGACACCTTATCTTATCGTGCTTGGTAAGAACGAGGCTAATGACAAGACTGTAAGCTACAGACTTCACGGCGAGCAGAACTCCACTACAGTATCTAAGGATGAGTTCCTTGCGATGTTAAAGGATGAGATTGCGACAAAGAAGCTCAATCCGGCTGCAGCTAAATAGTATTCCGGATTTTAATATTTCGCGTTTATGACTATAAGACTTCATGTACAGTGATTTTTGGCTGTGTGTGAAGTCTTTTTTTAGACCGGCATATTCACATGAAATGGATATAATCTGAAAATTATGTAATAATTGAAAATATAATAACCGAATGATATACTTAAGCTTAGATTGAAATATTATTATGGCTGTGAAACGGAGTAAGTTTGAAAGTGAAACTTTCAAACAACTTATTGGTGGCAGTACTGCAAGCAGTGCTTGCAGTATGCAGGGGGATAAGTTTGAAAGAAAAACTTTCAAACTACTTATTGGTGGCATACTGCAAGCAATGCTTGCAGTATGCAGGGGGATAAAAATGATAGTTAATTATAAAATGATATTGCAGTATGACGGCACGCGGTACAATGGCTGGCAGAAGCAGGGAAATACTAAAAACACGATACAGGGAAAGATAGAAGAGATTCTTTTTAAGTATTTTGGACAGGAGATAGAGCTTCACGGTTCCGGGAGAACCGACGCGGGGGTTCACGCTGTCGGACAGGTGGCTAATTTTAAAGTAGAGTATCAGAAAGCTTCGATAGATAAAATATATGAAGCGGAAAATAATATAGGTGCTGATAAAGAGGCTGGCAGGCTGAAGAACAATGCTGTTGAAAAAATAAAGGATGAGCTTAATTCATTTCTTCCGGAGGATATCAGGATACTCACTCTCGAGCAGGCTGACAACCGCTTCCACGCAAGACTCAACGCAGTGGAAAAGGAATATCGCTACTATATAAGCCTTGACAGAAAGCGCGATGTGTTCGGAAGAAAGTATATGGCACAGCTTGAACATCCGGAGAAGCTTGATATAGAGAGAATGAGGTCTGCGTCTGAGAGATTTATCGGTGAGCATGATTTTCAGGGATTTTCGGACAACAAATCTAAAAAGAACACGATAAGGCGGATTGACAGTATTGAGTTTAGATTGTGCAGTGAGAATATGGATAATGATGATTATACAGAAAAATCACGCAATGGCAGTATATCCGCTGTGCAGGACGGCTGTCTTGAGATTATTTTCCGCGGCAATGGCTTCCTGTACCACACAGTGAGACTCATTGTAGGAACGCTGTTAGCTGTCGGCATGGGAGAGGCTTCCGCGGATGTGGTGGACGAGATATTTGAGAGCCGCGACAGAAAGAGGATTTCATATATGGCACCTGCGGAGGGATTGTTTTTATACAGGGTGGAATATTAGGAGGCATAAATATGGACAGCACAGGCTATGCAAAATTAGAAAAGAATCTTATAGATATTCTCAAGGAACAGCAGATGAAGCTGGGCTATTGCGATGAGGAGGTGAGACTGTATTATCCGTTGTCATCGCTCAACCATTTCTTTGGAACGGACGATAGCGCTGAGGCAATGCTTGACAGATTACAGTCGGAAAACCAGCCTTATGAGTTTAAGGAAAAGCTTGGAGCTGTGGAGGTGACACAGCATAATGGGCGCTTGTGTTTCCTTATTCCAAAGGAGGGCGGAAGATATGTGCATGAGAATACCACGCCGGACAGCTTCCTTGGCGAGCTGATAGCCTATGTCGGAGGGCATGACTGCACAATGCAGGGAATATTTGATTTGTTTCATAGGTACTCAGAGCATGTGGTTATTGAGAATGCGAAGGATGATGAGTTTGATTATGTTGTGTATTTTGAACATTCAGACGATGATACTTCCGATACAGCCGGTGATGAGTACTATTACTGCTTCAAGGACGAAGGCTGCCACATAATATACCATAGATTTTTGCCGGAGGATTACAGGGACCTGTTCTAGTGAAATTTTTTTTAGGAAAACTGCGGTTACGGCAAAGCAGGAAGAAAAATAAGCTTGACAAATTACTCTGCTGTGATAAACTTTAATAGGTTGTTGGATATTCTGCCGGCAGGCATTGAATATTCAGCACTGAGGTTTATCAATAGTATAAAGTAAAAGCTGTGAAGACGAAGATTATATTTTTTATAATGCAGTAGACAGATATTTTCCGACAGAGAGAGTGGGTCGTCGGCTGGAAGCCCGCTTCAGGTTCAGATAGCTGTTTAAGTTCCCGTTGGAGCTGCACTCTTGAAGGGTTGCTTGTAGAGAGTGACGTATGTGCACGTTACGCATTAGTTGAGTGTCCGGGTTTATTCCGGGAATCAGGGTGGTACCGCGAGTTTAAGCCTCGTCCCTCGTTTTTTTTGAGGGGCGGGGTTTTTTAGTGTATAAATTGTTTAAACATAACGGAAATGAGCAAGCAGGCTGATAAGCCGTATTGCGAATTTCTGTGTCAATCGCGTGAATGCGAAGCATGAAGCGATTGACATTTATACATGCACATTTTATTAAGAAGAAAAGGAGTAAATGACATGTTTAATGCAGATGATTTGAAGAAGAAATTCTTAAATGACATTGAGACAGCCAGGTCAGAGAGCCAGCTTTCTGAGGTATGGAAGACCTACCTCAGTAAGAATGGTTCTGTTCAGGGACTTATGAACGGAATCAAGGAGGTTGCCAAGGAGGAGAAGAAGGCATACGGACAGTTTGTCAATGATGTAAAGAACTGGGTTCAGGAAAAGTATGATGAGAAGAAGAAGGAAATAGAGGCTCTTGAGCTGCAGCAGAAGTACGAGAGAGAGACAATAGATGTGACAGTTCCGGTAAAGACACGTCCTATGGGAAACCTCCATCCGCTCACAGCAGTTAAGTACGAGATGATTAATGTGTTTGCGGGAATGGGCTTTGAGATATTCGAGGGACCGGAGATAGAGGATGATGACCATAACTTCACAAGACTTAATGTGCTTAAGGATCATCCGTCAAGAGATATGCAGGATACATTCTGGCTCACCGACGATCTGCTTCTCCGCACACATACATCACCGGGACAGATTCGTACGATGGATGCGAAGAAGCCTCCTATCAAGGTGCTTGTGCCTGGTAAGGTATTCCGTTCAGATTCTGATGCGACACATTCACCGATGTTCAGCCAGATGGAGGGACTCGTTGTCGATAAGCACATCACGCTCTGTGACCTTCAGGGTATGCTTGATGAGTTCGTAAAGAAGCTCTTCACAGGGGATGTAAAGACAAGACTTCGTCCTTCATATTTCCCATTTACGGAGCCTTCGGTTGAGGTCGATGTAAGCTGCTTCAAGTGCGGCGGCTGCGGCTGTTCACTCTGCAAGGGAACAGGCTGGATAGAGGTTCTTGGCGGTGGTATTGTAAATAAGAAGGTTCTTGAGAATTGCGGAATTGACTCGGAGGAGTATTCAGGACTTGCATTCGGTATTGGTATCGAGCGTATTGCGATGCTCAAGTATGGTATAAATCACATGGGTAAGCTTTTTGAGAATGACATTGATTTCTTAAAGCAGTTCAAGGCATAACAGTCGGAAATGGAGAATAGATATGAAAGTATTACTTAGTTGGTTAAAGGAATATGTAGATATAGATGTCACTGTGCAGGAGCTTGAGAAGAAGTTTTTCGGTGCCGGCTTCGAGGTTGAGGGAGTGGAATATCTTGGTGAGAATATCGAGAAGGTTTATGTAGGACAGGTTACTTCTATAGAGAAGTATGAGGGAACACACCTTTACATCTGTCACATTGACTGCGGGGAGCAGGGACATGACCATCTTATTCTTACCGGTGCCGATAATGTATTTCAGGGTGCCAAGGTTCCGGCATGTATAGTCGGTGCAAAGCTTCCTAACGGAATGGAGATTACACCTAGAAAGATGAAGGACATGATGTCTTACGGTATGCTCTGTTCAGGTGGAGAGTTAGGTCTTGATAAGGACTGGTACAAGGGTGCTGATGTCAACGGCATCATGATTTTGGATGAGGCTGCCCCTGTAGGAGAGGACATAAAGACCTATCTTGGACTTGATGACTATGTATTTGATATTTCTGTCACAGCAAACAGACCTGACTGCCAGTCTGTTCTTGGACTTGCGCGCGAGGTTGCCGCATTCCTTGGAAAGGAAATCAAGCTTCCTGATATGAGCTACACCTGTGATGAGGTGACCAAGCCGGAAATCAGTGTGACTGTTGAGAGTAAGGATATCTGTCCAAGATATTTAGGACATTATGTATATGATGTTCAATATAAGGAATCTCCGCTCTGGATGAAGAGGAGACTTATCGCTGTCGGACACAATGCTATAAATGCGATGGTTGATATAACCAACTACGTTCTTGTTGAGATTGGACAGCCAATGCATGCATTCGACCTCAACACACTTGAGGGCTCCTCGATTGTTGTAAGAAGAGCCGAGGATGGAGAGAAGCTTGTCACACTTGACGGCAAGGAGAGAGTGCTCACACATAACAATCTTCTCATCTGCGACAAGGTGAAGGCAGTCGGTCTTGCAGGCGTTATGGGCGGTCTTAACAGTGAGATTACCGAGAACACGAAGGAAGTTCTCTTTGAGTCTGCTAAGTTTATGAAGGATAACGTGAGAAAGACAGCCAGAGGACTTGGCTTACAGTCTGATGCTGCTTCACGCTATGAGAAGGGCATTGATGAGTATTCTGTTGAATGCGGTATGGCAAGAGCACTCAACCTTGTGACAGCACTTGGGGTTGCGAAGGTGAGCTCCACTCATTTTGATGTCACAGCAGGTGCTTCTACAGAGAAGAGAGTTATAAAGGTTCCTACAGCAAAGGTAAACTATGTACTTGGCATTGAGGTACCTGAGGAGGATATGGTAAGAATCCTTAAGAACCTTGCGTTCGAGGTTGAGTTATCGGACGGAGTTATGACACTTGCGGTTCCGCGTTATCGTGAGGATATTGAGAATTACCAGGATATCGCTGAGGAGATTATAAGAGAGTATGGCTATGACAAGGTTGTTCCTACCTTCTTAGGGGAGGCTTTAGTAACCAACGGAGGACTCAATGCGGCCCAGAGCAAGGAGCTTTCGGTAAAGAACTTCCTCTGCACACAGGGCTACTATGAGATACAGACAATAGCCATGACCTCCAAGGATGAATTTGATGAGTTCTTAATTCCTGCCGATGCGAAGGAGAGACAGGTCATCGAGATATTAAATCCTATCACCGAGAACCTGAGCATAATGAGAACTCTCATGGCACCGGCTATGGTAAGGGCTATTGAGAACAATATCAAGAACGGAAACACAGAGCTGCGTTTCTTCGAGCTTGCAAACGTATATATTCCTAAGTCACTTCCTCTCACGGAGGCACCTGATGAGGTTAAGACGTTATGCCTTGGTACTTCCGGCTCTAAGGAGGATTTCTTCACGATGAAGGAGACACTCGAGAATTTCGCTTCCTATAATAATATAAAGTTTACCTATAAGAGAGGAAATGTTCCTTATCTCCATCCGGGAAGAACGGCGCAGGTTTATTGTGATGGCACACTGATAGGTACATTCGGACAGTTGAGATATGATGTTGTCGATTCTATGGCGATTGCCAAGGATAAGAAGAATGACACGAAGATTTTTATTGCAGAGCTCAATTATGACGTCTTAAAGACAAAGTTCAAGGAGGAGATTACCTATACACCTGAGTCGACATTTGCAAAGACCGGCAGGGATATTGCAATGATAGTTGATAAGGAGGTTGAGTGCGGAGATATTATTGCCACCATCGAGAAGGCAGATTCGCTTGTAGCAGAGGTTGACCTTTTTGATATTTTCGAGAGCGAGAAGCTTGGATTTGGCAAGAAGAGTATGGCATTCAGAATTGTATTCGCATCAAATGAGGCAGATGTAACTGATGAGATGACGGACAAGGCTGTTGACAGTATTGTGAATACCCTCAAAGATGTATATGGCGCGCTTATGAGAAGCTGATTGTTTTGAATTGTGTGTATAAATGACCCGGACATATCGTATTTTGGATGTGTTCGGGTTTTTATAACCTTTGTGGGGGTGTGAACAATAGAAATTGCCACTGCGACCGGTAAATAGATATATAAAAGTAGTTCTAATTACCTATGCACCATACGGCAAATACTATAGATTTTAAAGGATTTTAAAGTTATAATAACAACATATAAATTGTATACACAGGAGTGGAAAAGATTTGAATTTACATGATTTTAGTTATGATCTGCCCCAGGAGCTTATAGCACAGGACCCTCTTGAGGACAGATCGTCATCAAGGCTTATGCTTCTTGACAAGAATACGGGGGCGATAGAGCATAAGGTATTTAAGGATATAATAGATTACCTGAACCCGGGAGACTGTCTTGTGCTTAACAACACTAAGGTTATTCCGGCAAGGCTTATGGGAGTCAGGGAGGGGACAGGTGCTTCCATAGAGGTACTTCTTCTTAAGCGCAGGGAGAACGATGTCTGGGAGGTGCTTGTTAAACCGGGAAAGAAGGCAAGACCTGGAGACAGGATTATATTCGGCGAGGGAAAGCTTACCGCTGAGGTGCTTGATGTGGTTGAGGATGGAAACAGGCTTATAAAGTTCTACTACGAGGGAGTGTTCGAGGCAGTACTTGATGAGCTGGGGCAGATGCCTTTGCCGCCATATATTACACATAAGCTTCAGGATAAGAATCGTTATCAGACCGTTTATGCAAAATATGAAGGTTCTGCGGCAGCACCGACAGCCGGACTTCATTTTACTAAAGAACTTCTTGACAAGCTTTCACAGAAAGGAATTATTGTTGCAAATGTAACGCTTCATGTAGGGCTTGGAACATTCAGACCGGTTAAGGTTGAGAATATACAGGAGCATCACATGCACTCTGAGCTGTTCGTTGTGACGGAGGAGGAAGCGGCTAAGATAAATGCAGCGCGTGCGGCAGGAGGAAGAATAATCTGCGTGGGCACAACAAGCCTTAGAACGCTTGAGTCAACCACGGATGAGAACGGAATTGTCCATGCGGACAGCAGGGAGACAGATATATTTATCTATCCGGGATATAAGTTTAAGGCGGCTGACTGCCTTATAACGAATTTCCATCTTCCGGAGTCGACGCTTTTGATGCTGGTATCGGCACTGGCAGGACGTGACAATATCTTGAATGCATACAAAACAGCAGTGAACGAAAAATACAGATTTTTCAGCTTTGGTGATGCGATGTTTATACATGATTGATAGCTTGCTTATGGAAAAGAAAATACAAGGAGGAGAATATAATGTCGGAATTTCAGGAAAAGAGAAAGTCAAAAAGAATTGGAATAAATGTTAAGATTAAGCTGCAGAAGGTCAGCAACAATCTTATTGCATTTGGACTTAAGGAAGAAGAATTTGAAGTAAATGTAGTCAATATTTCTAAAGATGGTATGGCTTTCAGAACAAAGGAGAGACTTGCTCTTAATTCTTTTTATGATACTCAGGTTGTATTGTGGACAAAGGAGTCATTCGATACAGTTATTGAGATTGTGAGAATGGAGAACTTTGGCGAGGAAGAGACATTATATGGCTGCCGCTTTGTCGGAATAAGCGCTGCTGATCAGTTTAAAATAGATGTTTATCAGATAGTATCTGAGAACTGATAAGGCGTGGGGAGAGAATAATTATGGTGGAATGTGTTAATCTCAGGAAAAAATATATGACTGTGACGGCTGTGGAGGATATTTCGCTTAATATTCAGGCGGGAAAGATGTACGCGCTGTTAGGTCCTAACGGAAGCGGTAAGACCACACTCATGAAGATGATTGCGGGGCTCACGAGACAGACATCGGGCACGCTTCTGTATGAGGGACAGCCGATTGGCGTGGAGTCTAAGAAACATATCGCTTATATGCCTACGGAGAGCTATTTCTATTCCTATATGAATTGTCTTGATATCGGCAAATATTACAGTGACTTTTTTGAGGATTTTTCAATGGAGAAGTACAGACAGCTTCTTGATGAGATGGAGCTTGATATCAGACAGAAGGCGAATAAAATGTCATCTGGAATGATGGCAAAGCTTAAGATTGCGGCAACACTTGCAAGGGACAGCAGACTGATAATGCTTGATGAACCGCTTAACGGAATTGACATAATTGCCCGCGAGAAGATTATTAACACAATAATGGCAAGTGCTGACGGACACAGAGCATTCATACTGTCAAGCCATCTTGTTGATGAACTTGAGAAGATAATTGACTATGCTGTCTTCATAAAGAAGGGTACAGTCATCATGCAGGGAGATGCTGAGGCTCTATGTCAGGAGTCGGGCAAGTCGATTGTTGAACTCTATAAGAGTATCTATGCATAGAGCGGGGGAGAATGATATGCTAAAGCTTATAAAATACGAGTTTCGTAAAAATTTATATGGAATTGCGGTAATGCTGGGCATTATTGCACTTGCTCAGATATATTTTATGTATGCCTGCTTTATTGGCCAGAACAGGAATAAGGCACTTGCCGGTGCATGGATATTGTTCTTTTGCGCTGTTGTGTGCTTCTTTATGGTATTTGCGTTCGGAATTGTCACATACAGCAGGGAATTGTCGAACAAGACCAGCTATCTTGTGTTCATGACTCCTAACAGGTCGATAAAGATTATCGGTTCCAAGCTTTTGTTCACCTTTCTGAACGGGGTGATGGTTGCACTACTGCTTGCCGGGCTGTGGCTTATAGACTGGAAGCTTCTGATGGATATGTGGGAGCAGGAGGTAAGCGTAATCGAGATGGTATTTGACCTTGTGAAGAATTTCGGAATTAATGTTACCGATATTGCCTACGGAATTTCTTTATTTGTCATTAATTTCCTTATCAATTTCTTCATGGCTGTCACACTGGCTTATCTGTGCATTACATTAACCGCGACGGTACTACAGAACCGAAAGATTAAGGGATTAATAAGTGTTATTCTGTACATATTCTTGTTCTATGCAGTCAATAAAATCGGAGGTCTGCTTCCTGTATTGTATGAGTCACCTGAGAACATGCAGCAGGTGGTAATAACAGCCCTGCCGTGTATGGTTTTCTTTCTTATTATAATAGCAGGAGCTGTTGTGGGAACAGCGCAGCTTCTCGACAAGAAAGTAAGCTTATAAAATAATATGTAAGATATCAGGGTCAAAAGGTCAGAAATCTGAAGCAATCCGGTATCATTGGGGGCAAAATACCTTTTGACCCCAACATCATATGTAATATTTAGCTGTATGCAAAGCATAATAAGCCTTGCATGCAGCTTTTTTATGATACCATCAGGGTGGAGAGAAAACGACGCTGTATGAGAAGGATGAACTGCAGATGTGGATTGACGATATTATTAATATATGTTATAATTATTTTTGTAGAGACATGATGTGAGAACAAACGTGATTTATAAGAGGAGGTGTATTGCGAAAGAAGGTAGAGTGCAGCCAATAAATGACACGCTTTAACAAGCGGCTGTTGGCAAACATTGGAACTGAATTACAGATGTTCTATAATGATACTGAATATATTGGATATATTATTTGGGATAATTTCATACTTGGACGAATTTGGAAATGTATATAATATTGTAAATCCAACAGAAACAGTGCCATTTTCAGTACTTCCAAATGTAACTCCACAGCTTCAACAAAATGATAATTGTATAGTGGCAGCGCTTGCAAACGTAATGTATTATTGGTCTAATAATGGATATACTGCGTTAAATTATATGTCATCATTTGAGGCAATAAAGCAAGCAATTCAAGCATATCTGACTATACTTACGAAATAGACAGGGGATATCCTTGTATGGTAGGTTTTGCAGCAGCACCGGGTTCATATAGTGAGAGTGTGGGTCATATGACAATGGGTTGCGGATATATAATGCAGAATAGTAATACTTATCTATTGGCACTTGCGGATGGTCATAGCTCATCAATAGTATATAAACTTTGGTCATCGGTATATAATGACTGTATTATTACTGTTAATATTTTTAAATAAATTCTAACTAATAAAAACTGTATAGGGGGTAGACATAAAATGAAAAAAAGAGTATTTGTGTTTTTTATTGTGTTAAGCATGGCTGTTTTGCTGTGTGCCTGCCAAGGTAAAGACCAAAAGGATTCTGATATACAGATTACGGATACCGCACAGCAGGAGAGCGTGACGGGAAGAAAGCAGAATGAGGTGGCGAAGATATATCTTTATTATAATGATATATTATATGTTCATGATTCATCAAGTACTAAAAACAGTGCAACAGCCTCCGTGTTTGACCTTTGGTTTCCTGATTATGAATGTGTTGGCGAAATTACTGTTTCAAGTAACGAAATACCGAATCGTAATATGGAAGCAAGCTGCGTTAATGCCGGAACTAAGCTGTACTGCAAAGATGATAATATAGTATTGTATGACGGTACTAACATATATGAGATGAAAACGGATAATTAGCGGTAAAAATATCCCTTAACCCCAAAAACAGCTGTGAGAGCTAGCTCACAGCTGTTTTTGGGTTAAAAAATGAACAAAATATAAAATAAGAATAAATTTAAAAATTAATGTTGACAAATATATAAAGGAGTGCTATTTTTAGTATATCAAAAATGTTAGCACTCAAATACATGGAGTGCTAATAAAAGAAAGGTAGGAGGCAGATGGAACTTGACGATAGAAAAGTTAAGATATTAGAGGCAATCATCCGCAACTATCTTGAGACAGGCGAGCCGGTTGGTTCAAGAACGATTTCAAAATATACGGACTTGAATCTAAGTTCAGCCACTATAAGAAATGAGATGGCTGATCTGGAGGAGCTTGGATACATCATTCAGCCGCACACCTCCGCAGGAAGAATTCCTTCCGATGCAGGCTACAGATTATATGTGGACAGAATGATGGCAGACAAGAAGCAGGAACTTGATGACAAGGAGCATGAGCTCCTCAGAATGCAGGATATGCTTCTTGACAAGGTGGATAAGGTTGAGACGCTTTTGCAGAATGTTGCGAAGACACTTGCCGATAACACCAATTATGCAACACTTGTAACTGCACCGAAGTATACGGGAAACAGACTTAAGTTTATACAGCTTTCGCAGGTTGAACCCGGACAGGTGCTCATGGTGATTGTGACAGATGGTAATCTTATCAAGAACAAGATTATTCAGGTTGATACAGAGTTGGACAATGAGACATTGCTGAAGCTTAATCTTCTGCTCAACAGCAGTCTTAACGGGTTGACCGTTGAGGAGATTAACCTGACACTTATCTCGAAGCTTACCGGTCAGGCGGGTGAGTACTCAAAGCTTATCCGTGATATACTTGATGCGGTGGCTGAGGCTGCAGGTTCACCTGATGATCTTCAGATATATACCAGCGGTGCAACCAATATTTTTAAATACCCTGAATTATCGACACAGTCGAAGGCAAGTGAGCTTATCTCAACATTTGAAGAGAAGAAGGAGCTCACACAGCTTGTCAATGATGCGTTGAATAAGGAAGATAACAATGGCATACAGATATATATTGGAAATGAGACACCGGTTCAGACAATGAAGGATTGCAGCGTTGTCACTGCAACCTATGAGCTTGATGAAGGTGTCAAGGGAACAATCGGTATTGTTGGACCTAAGCGTATGGATTACGAGAAGGTAGTCGAGGCGCTGAAGAGCATTAAGGTTCAGCTTGATTCAAAATTCAAAGATAGTTAGAAAGGCGGAGAACAATGGCAGAGCAGTTTGAGGAGAAGAAGGATAATATTTCCGAAGAGGAAATCAAGGATACCGCTTCTACCAATGAAGATAATAACGGTACAGTCAATCAGGATGAGCAGACTGAAGAAGCTGTAGAGACTGTAGAAAATAAAGATACAGCAGAAGCTTCTGATACAGCTTCCGATTCATCTTCAGATGACGAAGGTAAGAAGAAGGGCTTCTTTGGTAAAGAAAAGAAAGACAAGAAGGATAAGAAAGACCAGAAAATCGATGAGCTGACAGACCAGTATCGAAGAACACTTGCAGAGTTTGATAATTACCGCAAGAGAACAGAGAAGGAAAAGACAGCGATGTTCGAGGTAGGTGCTAAGAGTATTATTGAGAAGCTCTTACCGGTTATAGACAGTTTTGAAAGAGGTCTTGCAACCGTATCGGAAGAGCAGAAGGCAGAGCCTTTTGTCGATGGTATGGATAAGATATATAAGCAGCTTGTTAAGCAGCTTGAGGATGCAGGAGTTAAGGAAATCGAGGCGATGGATAAAGAGTTCGATCCGAATCTCCACAATGCGGTAATGCATGTTGAGGATGAGAATGTAGGAGAGAATATAATCGTTGAGGTATTCCAGAAGGGCTACACATACCGTGATGGTGTGGTTCGTCACAGCATGGTTAAGGTAGCTAACTAATTAAGGCAACAGGAAACATTAGATTTCATATAATATCAGGAGGAAAATGATATGAGTAAGATTATTGGTATTGATTTAGGAACAACAAATTCATGTGTAGCAGTTATGGAAGGTGGTAAGCCTGAGGTTATCGCCAATACAGAGGGTGTTCGTACTACACCATCAATAGTAGCATTTACAAAGACAGGGGAGAGACTTGTAGGTGAGCCAGCTAAGCGTCAGGCAGTTACCAACGCTGAGAAGACAATCTCTTCTATCAAGAGACATATGGGTACTGATTATAAGGTAACAATTGATGATAAGAAGTATACACCACAGGAGATTTCAGCTATGATTCTCCAGAAGCTTAAGGCTGATGCAGAGAGCTACCTTGGTGAGAAGGTAACAGAGGCTGTTATCACTGTTCCTGCTTATTTCAACGATGCAGAGCGTCAGGCAACCAAGGATGCAGGTAAGATTGCAGGTCTTGATGTAAAGAGAATTATTAACGAGCCTACAGCAGCAGCACTTGCTTATGGTCTTGACAATGAGCAGGAGCAGAAGATTATGGTATATGACCTTGGTGGTGGTACATTCGATGTATCTATCATTGATATCGGTGACGGTGTTATCGAGGTTTTAGCTACCAACGGTGATAAGAAGTTAGGCGGAGATGATTTCGACCAGAGAATTACGGACTACATGCTTTCTGAGTTCAAGAAGAATGAGGGTGTAGACCTTTCTAACGATAAGATGGCTCTTCAGAGATTTAAGGAAGCAGCAGAGAAGGCTAAGAAGGAGCTGTCAACAGCTACAACAACCAATATCAACCTTCCGTTCATCACAGCTACGGCAGATGGTCCTAAGCATTTTGATATGAACCTCACAAGAGCCAAGTTCGATGAGCTTACACATGACCTTGTAGAGAGAACAGCAATTCCTGTTCAGAACGCATTAAGAGATGCAGGTGTCTCAGCTTCTGAGCTTACAAAGGTATTACTTGTAGGTGGTTCTACACGTATCCCTGCAGTACAGGATAAGGTTCGTCAGCTCACAGGCAAGGAGCCAAGTAAGTCACTTAACCCTGACGAGTGTGTAGCTATCGGTGCTTCCATTCAGGGCGGTAAGCTTGCAGGAGATGCGGCTGCCGGTGATATTCTTCTTCTTGATGTCACACCTCTTTCACTCTCAATTGAGACAATGGGTGGTGTTGCTACAAGACTTATCGAGAGAAATACAACTATCCCTGCTAAGAAGAGTGAGGTATTCTCAACAGCAGCAGATAATCAGAGTGCAGTAGACATCAGGGTTGTACAGGGTGAGAGACAGTTTGCAAGAGACAATAAGCTTCTCGGCGAGTTCAGACTTGACGGAATTGCTCCTGCTCCAAGAGGAATACCTAAGATTGAAGTTACATTCGATATCGATGCCAATGGTATTGTAAATGTATCGGCTAAGGATCTTGGTACAGGCAAGGAGCAGCACATCACAATCACCTCAGGTTCTAATATGTCCGATGCCGATATCGATAAGGCTGTAAAGGAAGCTGCCGAGTTCGAGGCACAGGATAAGAAGCGTAAGGAAGGCATTGACGCCCGCAATGAGGCTGATTCAATGGCATTCCAGACACAGAAGGCTCTTGATGAGGTTGGCGATAAGATAAGCGCATCTGAGAAGGAGAGCATTGAGAACGAGATTAAGGCTCTCAGAGCAATCCTCGACAGAACAAATGCAGAGAACATGTCCGACAGCGATATCGATGAGATTAAGGCTGCTAAGGAGAAGCTCATGAATACAGCTCAGCCGGTATTCGCTAAGATGTATGAGCAGGCTCAGGGCGCAGCAGGTGCCGCTGGAGCAGGTCCTGACATGAGCAACATGGGTGGACAGCAGAGCACAGCCTCCGGCAATTATGGCGATGATGTTGTTGACGGTGACTACAAAGAGGTATAATATAGTAAGATGTATGCATAATTGAGTGCGTTGTCCGATGCACAGTGATTGGCAGACATGCTAAAATAAATAGAGTGAATGGCTCTGGCAGTCATTCACTCTGTTTGAGTATATTAGTATTGGTTTTTTAATAAAATGCATGGCGGGTATATATATCCGCAAATCAGCAGGGAGGAAAAGCAATGGCAGATAAGAGAGATTATTATGAGGTACTGGGTGTATCTAAGACTGCCACTGATGCCGAGCTTAAAAAGGCATATAGAGTGTTAGCTAAGAAGTATCATCCTGATTCTAACCCGGGCGATAAGGAGGCGGAGGCTAAGTTTAAAGAGGCTTCCGAGGCTTATGCAGTTCTAAGTGATCCGGATAAGCGTGCCAAGTATGACCAGTTTGGTCATGCAGCATTTGATGGCAGCGCAGGTGGTCAGGCTTATGATTTTAATATGGATGACATATTCGGAAGCATGGGTGATATATTCGGTGATTTATTTGGCGGTGGAAGAAGCAGGGGAAGAAGCAACGGTCCTATGCAGGGCGCCAATGTCAGGGCTTCTGTGAGAGTTACCTTTGAAGAAGCTGCTTTTGGCTGTGAGAAGGAGCTTGACATCACACTTAAGGATGAATGTGCAGCATGTCACGGAACAGGTGCTAAGCCGGGTACATCCCCGGTACAGTGTGCAAAGTGTGGCGGTAAGGGTCAGATTGTATACACACAGCAGTCACTTTTTGGTATGATGAGAAATGTCACCACATGTCCGGACTGTGGCGGTAAGGGAACTGTTGTAAAGGATAAGTGCCCTGATTGCCATGGAACAGGTTATATAGCTAACCGCAAGAGGATTCAGGTGTCTGTTCCTGCCGGAATCGACAATGGACAGAGCATAAGAATACGTGGTAAGGGTGAACCGGGAACTAACGGCGGACCAAGAGGAGATTTGTTGGTTGAGGTTATTGTTTCACCTAGCCCGGTATTTGCAAGAGAGGATTACAATGTATTCTCCAATGTGCCTATAAGCTTTGCAGACGCAGCTCTTGGCAATGAGATAAGGATTAAGACGATAGATGGAGAGGTTCTCTATGAGGTTAAGCCGGGTACGCAGAGTGGCACAAGGGTACGTTTGAAGGGCAAGGGTATTCCGACTCTCCGTGACAGTAAGTTAAGAGGAGATCATTATGTAACACTCATGGTGAAGGTTCCGGAGAAGATGACTAATGAGCAGAAGGAAGCTCTTCGTGCTTATGAAGCTCTGATGCGTGGTGAGAATCCGACAGATACAACAGATGGCGGAACCACCAGAAAAAAGAGAGGTTTATTCAAGTAAAATATAAAGGAGCAGAGTATGATCATAGTTGAACCATGTGCAGGACTTGGAAATCGTTTTCTTGGGATGGCATCGGCATATCACTGGGCAAAACAGACGGGTGATGAACTCACTGTGCTTTGGAAGACGGAACGTGTTATGGGAGCGAGAAATGAGGCTGTGTTCTCTCTGCCGGAAGAGATAAAAATTATTCATGCCAAGGATTTCGGCTATAAGGATAAGCCTTTTTCACATTTAAGATACCAGCTGCTTGAGAAAAGTTTGCGGAAGAAGGCTGATTATTTTTCTGATGTAGACACAACTAATGATTTGTTCCTCGAAAAGGGAAATGCCTATTATGAGAAGGTTATAAAGGACAATAAGCTCAAGTTTATAAGAGCATTTTCCCAGTTTCATGATTTTGATGGGATAGACAGACCGCTGGAGTTCATAAAGCCTACGAAGTATGTGAGCGATAAGGCTGAGTCCGTCATCGGGAATATAGACAGTGCAAGCAATATCGGAGTTCATATACGGCGCACGGATAATCAGATATGTATAAATAACAGTCCTTTGGAAGTGTTCGTTGATGCCATGGAGAAGGAGATTGATAAGGATGACAAGGTCACTTTCTATATCGCCTCAGATGACATGGACACTATCTTAGAGCTTAAGAACCGCTTTGGTGACAGAATATATTATATGAGCGGGAAAAATTTTGAGCGTGACAGCGATAAGGGAATTGCGGATGCATTTGCCGAGCTTATCTGTCTGTCACACTCAAAAAAGATTATAGGAAGTTTCTATTCAACCTATTCGCGCATTGCTGCGATGCTTTCAGGAATAGAACTTGAGGTTGTAAAGAAAGATAACTGAGTGTTAGAAAATATTATTGAGCAATTGCCGGATATAGTCATTATATCCGGCTTTTTTTATGTCCTGTGAGGCGGTAATATCCACGCTTCCTATAGTATTGCCATCATATTCATACACAAGCATTCCGAGAGAATCTCCAATACCGACCGGTGCTTCTATGTTATTTAGTATTTCAAAATGACAACTGATTTTAGAAGCATCATAATTTTTCAGAAATATATATGAGAAATTATTTCTGTACGAGCAGGAAACGTACTGCTCTGTCCCACCCTTTACACGAATTTCAGGTATTTCCGGGGGATTGACGTCCTCATAGCGGCTGACAATGCCGTATCCGTAATTCAGAAGAGAAATACAGTCGGCTACACGCTCCTTGCCGTTCGGGGCATGCATGACAACAGCTATCAGCTCTATATCGTTTTTGCTTGCAGTTGCCGACAGACAGAATCCGGCAAGGCTTGTGGAGCCTGTTTTTAGCCCGGTGGCCCATTCATACTGCTTTATGAGCTTGTTGGTGTTGGTAAGACCGAATTCCGAATCACCGCGCCTTGTCGAATGAGTTATGGTGTCCATCCATATTGTAGAATAATTATGTATTTCCGGATATTTATTTATAAGTTCGCGCGACATGTATGCGACATCGCGTGCAGTGGTCTCGTGACCATCGGCATCAAGCCCGCAGCAGTTCACAAAATGTGTGTTCATCATGCCGAGCCCGGCGGCACGTTCATTCATTCGGTCAACGAATGCACCCTCTGAGCCGGCAATGTGCTCTGCCATGGCGACACATGTGGCATAAAGACATAGTAGACAAATAGAAAGCCTTATATAGCATATATTCAATTCAAACTAGGACATGTAAATAAGTCCATATCATTGTAGAAATACGATGGTGTGGGCTTATTTTAGTGCCTTAAACTAAACATAGGAGTTAGACTATAAGAAATACACAAAAAGCCGAAAATGAGCCTTAAAACGGCTTGCAGGTAGTCTGTATAGGTCAAAAATGTGCAAAGAATGAAAGCCTGATTTCATGTGCAATTATTTTAATAACAAGGAGGATTTTAGATGTTTGGAACAGTGACAAAGTATTTCAAAGACAAGGGATATGGATTTATAAGAGGGCAGGATGGAAGCTCTTATTTTATTCATCATTCAAATCTCAATGGAGAAATCATAGAGAGTGGTTACTATGTGTTTTTCAGAGTTGAGAACGGATACAAGGGCAAAGATGAAGCGGTGGATATAACAGTTATAGAAGCCACAGAAGGGAGTATAGGATGTTAACAGATGAGTTTATACATGTAATTGCAAAGAAAACAGGAATGTATGTCTATCAGGCAGAAAATTTTCTCAATGCATTCGAGGAGACGGTAGCTGAAGTCTTAGCAAGCGGAGATTACGTCAATCTGTATAAGTTTGGTGGATTTGATACGGTTATTCGTAAAGGCTGCATGGTGATTCCGCCTGCAACAAAGGAGCCAGTGTATGTGCCGGATAAGTTAAAGATTAAGTTCACACCGTACAAAGGTCTTAAAGAAAAAGTATGTGATAAGTAGATAGAATATACCTTAAATTATCAGACAATTAAAAGGAGACACTATGAGTAAAAATATTGATAATATGAATGATTTATCAAAGGCACTCATGCCGTCGTTAAAAGGAATGGTTGATGTCATGGCAAACAGAGTATATGAGACATTAAATTTCTTTTTACAGAAATACTATGATTCATACAACCCTATATATTACCGCCGACAGTATGACTTTCTCCGTTCTGCTATTAAGGTGAACGCAAGAATTGTAAGAGGTAAGGTTGTAGCGGCGGTGTACATTGATACGGATTCTATGGACAACTATTATGAAGCCAGCGGTTTACAGGTCGCAACATGGGCGAATGAGGGCTTGCATGGTGGAATGAAAGCAGGCAGGAATACGCCTCATGTGTGGGATGACACGATAGCAAATACTGTTGATAATGGTGAATTGCTGAAGGCGGCAGTGGCTTATCTTAAAAGTAAAGGATTTGAGGTTAGAATAAATTAAGGTTGCAGCGTGTGGCTGCGGAAAGTATAACTTGTGAAGGAGATTAAATATTATGACAAAAGAATTAAGCATTGAAAACATTAAGAAGGAACTGATTGACAAGATTTCAAACAATGAGGAAGTGTTGGAATATTTTGAAGAACATTATCGTGAGAATGGTGCTAATGATATTTTGATAAGGTATGGAACAAAAGTAATAAAAGATAATTTTATCTTTGCACATGATATGTCAGTATCAAATATGGATATGTTTATATCTGTAGAAATTAATGAAGAAGAGATATATACTCTTACTACAAGTGGAAGAGAAGTAAAAACTCTTTACAAAGTAAATATTATGGTGGCTCTTGAAAATGATAATGACCTTGATAAAATGGCTATGTTACTTGGAAAGATTGCAACAGAATTATACCCTGATAGATGTGATTACAAAAATTCTGTATATAATATTGAACATTTATACCCATATGGGAAAAAACAGATTGTAAGGGTTGTGCAGTTTAGAGTTGATAAATAATCGGCAGACATACACCGATTCTAAACAAATGTATGGATATTTCCCAACAGATAGGAAGTAAAAGAAAGTCTGTATCTGAGATCAAGAATATCTTGTGAGGTTCATTTGTGCAATTCTGCACATTTCTCAATATGAGAAATTGAATAACATGGCTAAAGAGATAGTTTTTTTGAGCTATTTTAACGAGCCTAAAAAATAGCTGGTTAATTATATTTCTACAGATGTGTGGGATATAGCAGTTTATTAGGGGGTGCGTCATTTATGTCGCACCTATTTCTTGATCTATGATTTGAATAAAAAGGAGGAACATGAATTTTGATTATAATGAGACAAAAGTATGTAAGAAATGTGGGAGGGAACTTCCATTAGATAAGTTTGGAATAAACCATAATTATACAAGGAATGTATGTAAAGAGTGCTTTAATGAAGGAATGCGAGAAAAGCGTTATCAACAGAGATTATCGGATGGCATAGAAACATATCATAAAGATAAGTCAATGAAGATACAGAGGAAATATAAGAAACCATATCATTTTCAAATCCTGTATAGGTCGGAATCTGGTATTGATACTATTACAAAAGATGAAGTGTTTGTGCGGTTATTTGACTATAAATCTGTATGGACTTCTAATTATGGAAGAGTAATTCAGAGGTTGGATGATGGCACATATCAGCTTGTAAAAGGTGTATATTCAAGATCTACAAAGGAACTGACCTATACACTTGACAGGAATGTTTATTTTAACTCTAAAAACACATGGGGATATAGGAAAGAGAAGGTAACTGCCAGTGACCTTGTAATTAAGATGTTCATTGTAAATTATGACATGAAAAACAATACAATGGTGTGGCATAAGAATAATGATACAAAGGATAATTACTACAAGCATCTATTCCCGGTCACAGACAAACAATACAATGAGATTTTGAGAGTGCATGAACAGGACGGAGCAATCACAGATAAACAGATTATGGAGATTGTCAATGCGGTAGAGTTTAAGCCCGATGATTGGAAACCTTGGTATAATAAAAGAACATATGAAGGTGTCGGCTATGTCGGAGGAGATATTGATTATGAATTATACTCATTTATTAAGTGGAAAAATATGATCCAAAGGTGCTACAGTGATGTTGTGCATAAATTAAAGCCTTATTACATGGATAAGGAAGTTTGTATTGAATGGCAGAATTACCAGAATTTTAAGCTATGGTTTGACGCACATTACATTCATGGAACTAAGGTCGATTTAGACAAAGACCTGCTTTATAAGGAAGGCAATATCTACAGTCCAGAAACTTGTGCATTTATGACACATTTCTTAAATACTGTGTTTGAGGATAGAGGAATTGAAAGCAACATCAAACAGAACGATGATGGTACATATTCAGCTTCAATGATAGTTCTTAATAAGAAGATGGATATAGGTGTATTCGATTCAGAGGAAGAAGCACATATTGGATTTATAGATGGAAAGATTGATTATATTTGTGACCTTGCAGAAAAGTGTAAGGGCAAAGTGACAGATTATGTGTATGAAGGTATGCTGAATTATAAGATTGAAATTGACTAATAATTGGAGGTGGCAGATTCAACCCTGCTGCCTCTTTGCAGTTTATAAGGAGAAAAAAGGGACTATGGCTTATATAAAGGTCAAAGATAGAAGAAGATTAGAACGAAAAGAATTCAGAGATTACATAAAATTATCAGATGATAAAGTGCTTGACACAAAAAAGAATAATATAGATTTACTTGGAGATGATGAAATATTCATACAGTTGGAAGATACACAACATTATTGGATTTCAAATCACGGCAGACTTACAAATAATATGAGGAAAGATAAAACATTCTTCTTTCATAAAACAGATAGCGGTAATCCAGAAAGAAGTGTGCATTGGACGATTGTAACTTATGACATTGACGGAACTGCTTTACATGAAGAGACAAGTCCAGAGATACTTGTAGCAAAGTATTTCTTAATCAGACCGACAGGATGCAATAAGATATGGCACATAGACGAAAATATGAATAACAATTACTACAAGAATCTGATTTATGTATCTGCGGAAGAGTATGAGTTATTGAGAAAGCACGTTAAAACAGTTGCAGAGCTTGGAAGAGAGCAGGAATATTATGATTACAATACTGTCAAGGGCAATCCTGCATATTCGATTTGGAGCGGAATTTATGCAAGATGTTATGGTGGCAGCTCGTATATGGTTAATCGTTGTTATGATGGTTCGTATATGTGTGATGAATGGAAGAATGATAGAGATGCTTTTGCTGAATGGTACAGTATAAATCATTATGAATGTGACGGAGAACGTATGGCGGTTGATAAGGATTTATTGTGCCGTGGCAATAAAGAGTATGCACCAGATAAGTGTTGTATATTGCCTGAGACATTAAATTCTGCATTGGCAAGTGCTACAAAGCGTAGAAGTCCGTATCAATACACAAATAAAAAAGTTTATGCTATTGGTGTTGATTATGACAAAGGAAGGGATAAATTCTTAGCAAGAATAACACCATTCGGACACGATAAACAAGTTAAGCTGCACTATTGGGACACAGAGGAAGAAGCGTTTCAAGAATATAAGTTATTCAAGGAATCCGAGATTAGAGTATTGGCATTGAGATATAGAGATAAGATACCAGACAGACTTTTTGATGCATTGGTTAAATATGAGGTGCGTTCTTATAGTCCGTATGAAAAGTAGAATATAGGGTATATCAGGTAGAGATACTTGGTATGCCCTATTTTTTTACGTTTTTAATAGCCCGTATGGAAGATGATAGGTACTTAATATTTTGACGTTAAAGAGTACCCCCCTGCCTGCTGGCGAATAGGTAAAAAACTTTATCGTACCCCATATCGTGATGGTTCGCTGTGAGCTAAAATTAGTTATTTTGTAGTTTAATTGTCTGATAATATAATAAAATATCTGAATATAATATAAATTATCAGACAATTTAACTATTATTATGACAATGACAAATCATCGACTTTATATAGAAATTTCCTTAGTGAAGAGGGAATTGAGCTTGTTTTTTGGGTGTGAGCTTGAAATGGCACAAAACATAGAATAATAGGGCATATAAGGGACTTTTTGACGAAAAAATATTTATCGTAATATAAAGTTTGTTTTTACGAATTGTAGATACAATTAGCACAATATAATGTACAATTTGCGGTTGAACATTTTAAATTAGTCGAGTATAATACAAATATAAACAGACACAAAGTAACTAAGGAAAAAACTCGGATATCGGCTATACTGATTTAAGAAAAAAGCAGAACAATGTATATAAGCATACAGGGGGGATTATATGGGCGGTGACAATAATCCGTTTCCGCATGATGGTAAACAAGGAAGATGTGGCTGCGGTCAAGGATATAGTTGGAATGATGATACAGATTTTCATGGGAGACACAATTATAGCGGTGGCGGAGGAGGCGATGGTTGTGGGAAAACAGCAATATTGTTAATTGCGGTTGTTATTTGTAGTATTATCGGTGCCTTTAACGAGTTATTGGGTGCGTTGATTATGATAATTGTAGGTTTTATTTTGATTGTAAGTTGATAGGAATAGAGAAAGATACATTATTATAACAGAATGTTTTCAACATATAATAATCTGATACATTGTATGATAGGTGATGAAAAGGAGCTATTATGGATGATTTAACGAGATTTAATATGGAGTGGGAGAAATTCACTAATATGTTAGATAATTGGGATTTAACACCAGAAGATTATTACAAAGCATTTTCCGATATGTGCATAAATTATGACAATACATCGTGTGTTCCATATTCGATATGTAATGTGTTAATAGATGATGAATTTCCATGTGAAGAGTATTATATGCAGATGCTTATGGATGTATATTCAGACTATAATATAGGTGAAGAGTTCTTGGAGTTATTACAGAAACTGATTGATGAAGGATATTGTACTGAATATCAGAAAAAGACACATGAGTTGATAAAGGATAATATACAGGATGGATTTGTAATTGCATATCGAGGAGAGTATACAACAGATACACATAATAATCTTGATTATAAACAGTCTGTTAGTTATTCGTTGGATTATGAAGAAGCAAAATTTTTTGCAACAAGATTTAAGATGTTACCATTGACAAAAAGTATTGTGTATACAGTAAAAGTGCCAATAAATGATGTTCTTGCTTATATTGAAAGGGAAGATGAAGTTGTATGCTTACCTATATGCATGGGCGGTAAGATGGAAGTAATAAAAGAAGAATCATTTTTATAATGGTTGGTCAGTATCAGATGGAATATATTCGGTTTTAAGCGAATTACATAAAATTTTTATAATTAAAATAAAAGGTGAAAAATATGAATAAAAAAGATATATTGCAAGAAGCAAAAACGAAGACACAAGTTGATAAGGCATACATAGACTATCAGAAGTTTGTGAAAGTACCGAAAATGCCAGTGTATAAATTTAAATATACAAAGCAGCAAGGGACAACTATAGCAGAAGAACGTAATGAGAATAACACTTACTATTTGATTATATCAGATAAATTGTGTACTCCTGATTATAAATCAATTGCAAAAGGAATATTGTATCATGAATTTACTCATATATTAGATGAAGAGGAATTGGTTAATAAGTATGGATTTTCACATAGTGAAAGAAATACTATGTATGTATACAAAGAGATTCATGCAGAACAGATTAAGACATTATATTTATTAGGATGCAAAACCATTGATGATTTAGGGAGTATTGATAAGGATAGGATTAGTTTTCAACATAACAAAAAGTTGTATAATATATATGATTATTTAATTGCATATCAAGAAGAATTAAGAAATAATATTAAATTAATTGAATATGCAAAGCAAAATAGCACAAAGATAAGTGTGTATGAGTTCAACAATATTCTTAATCGGATATTTTACTATGTCGGTGCTGCTAGTATATATATAAAATATTGTGATGTGAGTGTCTATAATCAATTGGATGTGAAAGATGTATGGGAATATTATGGGTATGGGACAAATTTTCTTTTGAAAGAATTTGTTAAAAATGATGTGGGATTCCATACAAAAGAACTTATTGAAGTAATGGCAAAGCTGAGGAATTTGTTAATACAGCATTTTGACAAATTCAAAATAATAGATGCTACATTATAAAGAACGAAGTTTTTTGCCATAGTTTTTATATACCCCACCTACATATGAGGTACTTAATCTCCACAGGTTTAAGAGTACCCCCTATGGTATATATGCTTGCTTAAATCAATGATTTTGAGGTCAATTTGGCTTTGCGTATTCGTAGGCTATCAAGTTTACCTATAATGGATTTTGAAGTGGATTTGATACGATTTTTATTGATTTATTCAAAGGATATGGGGTATGTTTTTCCCGTGGGGAACTGGTGGTTGATACAACCTTTTGGTGGTTTCCAATTATAGGAATTTTCGCACACTTGTATGCGAAAAATTTTATCTTCTAAGTGGAACAGTTTCACTTAGGGGGATTTTCCCTTTAGGTGGGAATGGAAGTGAAGTAAATCCCGCTTCCGTAATAGAGGTCTTATAAATAATACTTCCGTTCGTTTCAAACCGACAGATTGTAGGATTGAAGAAGGATCCTCAGAATGAGAAAGCTGAGAAATATCGCCAGATTCCATTTTTTAACCGAGTATGTGAAAGAACCAGATACCTCTGCAAAAATAAATATAAATGATACTTTTAGTTTTTGATACCCCGGCATATTGCATATCGCTAAAATGATAGTAATATAGAGCATACATAATAGGGTACATAAAAATAGGGTGTAACCTCATGGATTACACCCTTTAATTGTATCTGTATTCTGTTATTTAAAATATAAAATCACAAACAATTCTATCTTTATAAGTTGCTTTAAATTGTGTTGGTGTCGTTACATTTATGCTGTCTTTATATGTTTTTAATTTTATCATTCTATCCGCAACGGCTTTTATTATTTCTAAATCATTGGTAGCATACATTTTTTCTGTTCCTTTAGATGTATGCAAAATATATTCTTTTCTCATAGTATTCAACCTCTTTTTTTTATGGTGTAACTTTACGGCTACACCATTATTTTTTTACGTTTTCTGTTTATGCTTCCTGCAATTTCCTAATCGGTTCTGTTTTAATTTCAGTACTGCCATACAAATTTTGAATTTCCGAATAACTCAATTTACTATTGCCACGCTTGCGGTATTCGCCATTCTGCCAATACCATTTTTTACGCTGTCCGCTCCATTTGAAACCGTATTCCTTTAACTGATCTTTATATGGGTATGTATTACCATCAAGCCATATAAAGCAGCCAACTATATCTATTGTAATATCTGAAAAGTTGATTATCTTCTGTAAAATCTGTCGCAGTGCCTCATCTTCTGAAAAATCATACTTCTTATTACTGTATGTTTTCTTGTCTGAATTATCATTGCCTGCTGTTGTATCGTGTCTATTCTTTAATATATTGAATAGACTGTCATATTCCGCATTGATTTCTTGCGTGGCTTCTGTTGAGCCTTGAGGATTGTCTGGATGATATTTTTTTAATAAGTCCTTATACTGTTTTCTTAATTCTTCCAATGTCTCTACATTTTTAAAATATTTCATAAGTGATTACCTCCTTAAATAGAGTATTTGTTCTGTTGATATAAATATAATACACTAACAAGTGTATACAGTCAATTGTAAAATTACACTAATAAGTTTATATAAAATTATGCAAATTCACTAATAGGTGTACAAAACTACTAGAAACAGCTTACACTAATTAGTGTAAAATTGTGCAATATGAATATTGTTAAAATACACTTGTTAGTGTAATATGTAATCAAGGTCAAGGACAACAGACCGACAACAAAATAATCACCATTAAGGAGGTAGTTACTATGTGCGTAACAAGATTAGAACTAAATGAGAAGGTGAACGCTTTAAGGTCTTTAAAGGCTTTAAAGGAAGAGACAGAGCAGGAAATCAGAGAACTTGAAAGCAGCATTGTAGAATTTCTCAATGAGACGGCAGAATGTGAAGCCACCGACAAGAACGGCAAGCCGATACGTCAGTATATCGGAACTGATTACAAGGCTACTTATTCAGTACAGACCCGTGAGAATGTCAACAAGGAAGCTGTAAAGAACATCCTCACAGCAGAGCAGTTTGCAAGCGTAGTTACAACGTCAACATTCGGAGTGCTTAGGGTTAAGTAAAAAATACCAGTAGCAGGTTGGGCAGGTGGAGAAATCCACCTTGCTCACCAAAACAATAGAATATAATCGGAGGGAATAACAATGGCAGAACATACAAAGCGTCCATTAAATGAGCTTGAAAGAAGATTTGCAGAGGAGCATCACAATTTGATTTATCGTTACATGAGATTGCACAGATTGGATCCTGAAGATTGGTACGACATACTCATAATACCGTATCTTAATGCGGTCAAGAAGTATCATCAATATGAGAGGTTACACAATCTTGAGTTTGAGCAGGTATTCTTTAGAACACTTGACAATGCAAGAAGTAACTACTTTAGAGATATGAACAGATTAAAGAGGAAACCTTCAGGCGGTGTATACAGCTATGATGATTTAATAGCTGATGACGAGAAGAACAACTCTTTTGAAATCTTTCTTATTGATAAGTACACCAATGTTGAAAAGCAGGCAATATTAAATGAGCTTTTCAGAGAGTTCTACACTAAATGCGTAGAATATGATGAGTTTCAGAAAGAGCTTAGAAAAACCGAGTTAGATATGTTACTCAGTGGATATGATACATCAGATATTGTTGATGTGGTAATGCGTAGATTTGGCGGTTGTGGTGACAAAGATATGCATGACAGAGCATTTTATCACGATAGAGAGCGTTTTAGAAAAATCTTTAAAGATGTATTTGGTTTCTAAATCATGTAAAGTTTGGCGGTGTGTCAGAATTATGGCACACCTGCCACAACATAAGGAGGGCTGCACAATGCGAATAAGAATATACACATGCTGCAAAAAGAAGCTCATAGGTGAATACAATGTAAGAAGCGTATTCGAACCATCATTCTATCATAGAAACGTACCTTATATATCAGGCAGAAGATGTGCAAAGATACTTAATGAATTGTATCCGCATTTTAAGGCAGAAAAAGAGATGCTTGTATTTGAGAAGGTAGAGACAGGTTTTACACTAACCCAATACTTGCATAGAAGTGGAACATTGATCAATTTATAGGAAGGGACGGAAAAGGGATATGTTTAATTTCAGAATCATAAATACAGCAGACGGAAATCAGATTATAGACAGAAAGCACACAACATCATACAAGGAACTTACACCGCTGCAAATGGTTGAGTATGTGGAGCTTGAAGCAAGATTATATCACATGGACAGAATAGAACGGAACGCAAGAAAAGCGGCAGATAAGAAAAGAAAACTTGCAAGTAATCCACTTTACAGAGTGGCTTGTGTGGTTGGATTGCTATAAGGGAAACGGAGGAGAATACAATGATTAGGTCAAATTTTTTCAATATAGGTCGGGTAGTAGTAACATGGTCTATCAATGATTATATGTCAAAGGAAAGCAAATTTGCAGCAGAGATTGTAAGTGCATTACATAGATATGCGCAGAAAGATTGGGGAAATCTTGACGAGGAGGACAAGCAGACGAATGAGGAAGCATTAAAATTTCCAGACGATTTGTACCTTATTGGTGCCTACGATACCTCAAAAGGGAAAATTTGGATAATCACCAACAATATTTCAGAAATTCCGGGAGATACGGCAACTACAATTTGTTTTCCTGATGAGAGATAAAGGGAACACATATAATGAGGACAGTCATAAAATGGCTGTCCTCAAAGGAAGGGAAGAAAAGATCATGGCTATTGTAATAACAAATGGAGAGTATTACATATATTTGAATCAAGTTGGCGAACATAGAAAAACAAAGGATATTGCACAGGCGATACAGTATAAGAGCGCAAGAGAAGCTATTAGTTATATGTATAAAGCACCTGCAAAGACAGATGGCTATTATGTATATGATACTATTACTGATTGTGTGGTATGGAAACGATTGACAGAAGAGGAGAAAATTGCATTACAGGAACGAAAAAACATAATTGCAAATGTAAAGAGAAGAAACAACGGCAGAATTAAAAGAAAACAGTATTCTCAGGCAACACGCAAACTGATATATCAAAAGTACGATGGTCGCTGTCAGCTATGTGGAAAGCGAATTTTATTTTCCGAGTTATCATTAGACCATCATATTCCTTTAGCAATGGGAGGCATGGATGATATTTCTAATTTAATAGCTACATGTGTTCCCTGCAATCAGTTCAAGTCAAATATTGCACCTGAGCTGTTTGAAGGTAGAATAAATGAGATTTTCATATATCAGATGAGCAAGAAATACGGAAATAAGTTACGCTGGAAAATAATTAGTAGATGGTTGCGCCGTATGACATTGTGAGAATTAGTTAAAATGATAACTTGAAATACTGTAAAAAATAAAATATAATGGAGGTATCAAATATTGGGAGCGATTGATGTGCTAGTAAAGGATATAATAGACGAGAATATAAAGAAAAATGGAATTAGGCATGGGGATTTGGCAGAGAGCCTTAACATTACAAAGCAAAATTTAAGCAATAAAATGGGTAGAAATAACTTTTCCACAATGGAGCTTGTAGAAATTGCTGATGCATTGGACATGAAACTTATCCTTAAAAGTAATGATGGAAAAGAATATGTAATTGATTATCCTGATGCAGATAAGGGAAAAGCTAAAAGGCAGATGACAGATGAAGCAAAAAAGATTGCAAATGAGAAGTCAAAAGCCACTAAAGAAAAAAATTCAAAGAAAATAGACTAAAATATTAAAATAAATCAAGAAAATAAGTACAAAATTGATTTATCTTAATCAAAAATCTACATGAAATTGGTGTTTCATTTGAATTTTCCAAAAGGCAGGTTCACTTTATGACAGTATCAAAAGATAATGCTCAAATAGTTGCAAAAGTGCTATCAGATGATAACAACGAGGAAAAGAAACGAGCTTTTGCAAGAATTGAAGAATTAAAGAAAAAGAGAAAAGACGTTGTTATTGACTATGATGCTGAATTAGCTTTTTATAGGGAAGATAAGTATAGCAAGCTTCCAAATGATAACTTAAAGAGAATGCCTGTTGATTGGGATAGTTTTGTTATTCCAAGCGAAAGAGGACAGCATGTAGATGAATATATGAAAGAAATGAGGGATGATGACAGCTTCATTCCGCATTCTTAATAGGTGTAGGTCAAGTAAAATAAGGAGGTAGATACTATGTTAGCAGCAGTAAAAGGTTATTATGATGGGACTAAAATTGTTGTAGACGAAAGAGACAGGAAGACGTTCAATATTGGAGATGAAGTTATTATTACTATTTTAGACAAAATAAGCACAACAAGAGAAGAAACAAGGGCAGCCAAGAGGCGCAGAATAGTCGATATGGGAAAATATGTTATTCCAAGTGGGCGGAGTGCAGAGGAGATTGATAATTATATAAGGGAGATGAGGGATGATGACAGATTCTAAAAAAATCTTTATTGATACAGCACCTATTATATATTACTTGCAGAATAGTGAATTGTATTATGAAAATATGAAAACTTTTTGGAAGGAATATGATGAGTGTGATTTTGTAACCTCAACAATTACAGTTACAGAATACTTAACTTATCCATATCGCCAAGGAGATATGGAGCTAATCAATTCTTTTGATGCATTTATAGATGATATGGATATTCAGGTAAGGGATATTGATGTGAGAATTGCGAAAAAGGCAGCTCAAATCAGAGCAGAATATAAATTTTTTAAACCGATGGATGCATTGCAGCTAGCAACTGCTTGTATAACAGGATGTGATTTGTTCTTGACGAATGATAAACAGTTAAGGCAATTCAGGGAAATTAAGTGCGTTATAGTTGATGAATTGGAATAGACATGAGTAAATTTTTTGATGATACCATGCAAGGTTTATTGGAAGCTGTAGCGATGAAAAGTGAAGAATCGTTGTCTCAGGCACTTGCTGATGATACAGGAAGAGTAGTTGATCTTGAAAGATTTGTAACAGATGGAAGATTAACAGAGCCTTCAGATGGAAAGCGTTTTGAATGGCGCAAGATGATTGATGAAGTAAAAAAACTAGGTAGACCATTAACGGAAGATGAAGCTGAGAAATTCAAAGTTAAATTATAATGTGAAAGCACCAACGGAAAGAAAATCTTTTCGGAGGTGCTTTTTTCATGCCTGCTGCTGTTTGTGGATATCGTTTATAACATTTTCAAGGTCGGCAGCTTGCCAACGATTGCGGATAATATCATGCTTTAGTTCGGCAATGCGTTTATCAGTGTAATGCTCTAACCACTTCATTAAGAAAGCCGGAATAAATTTTTCTGGAATTTTTTGGATAAGGTCAAAGCCAAAATCCTCTATCTTGTTGTATCCTCTATTAAAAAATCTTGTAAAACGTCCCTTAATATAAATCACTTCCTTCCTATAATAATAGTATAAGGGAAAGATACATTGTACACAAGAAAAAATTAAAAAAAATTTTGATTAAAATGGAAATTTCGGAAACAAAGAGAGAATTACATAGATACAGAAAGAAAAATATAAAACGGAGGTATCTTATGAACAATTATTTTAATGATGAAAGAGAAAACAAGGTAAATGAGGTAGAGGAGGCAGCAGAACAGAGAAATCTTACATTACAGGATGTTTTTAATGCAGGCGTAAAAGCCGGAATGAAGCACATGATGGACAAGATAGAGAGACAGTGCCAGTTGGGTAAACCGATTCTTGCTAACGGCAGTCTTTACTGGCTAAAAAATGACATGGAGAATTTAAGGGACATCATGGACGATATGGAGGAAGAATACAGGGAGAGTAAAGCAGATGGAATTAACTGAAAACAGGAAATGGACGTTGTTTAGATTTATAGTAAGTGTAGGAATATTATTGATTTTGTGTATACGATAGGGAGCCTGAAAGATAAATAACACAAGGAAAGGAAATCGGCACATGAATAAGGAACTTGAACTCGCTAAAAATAAGACGCTGGATACTATGTCAGAGGTTATGACAACTGAAGAGCTAAAAATACTGGCTAATGTTATGGACAGGGAATTTGAGCGATTGAGCCGCACACAGCGTCATTCATGTAAAAAAAGCAATGGTAATAGTAGTAGAATCGTGTTATAATCTAGGTGTTAAGAGAGTGATGACCTCTTAATATATATCATAAGTGATTACAACTTGATGATGTTTTGTTGGGGAAAAGCCGTGGCTGTGAGGTCATGTCTTTTCTTGGTGATATATTGAAGGAGGCATAGCAAATGATAATATATGATAAATTGGCTAATATTCTCAAGGAAAGAAACATGCAATGGAAAGATTTATGTGAAAGTGGATTAAGTGTAAACACACCTACAAAATTTTCACAAAACAGAACCATGAATACAGAAAATATAGATAAAGTATGTTCTTTTCTTAATGTCCAACCGGGGGATATTATGAGTTGGATTTCAGAAGAAGAATATCAATTACAGCAAAATGAAAAAGCAAACGCAGAAATAGCGTCAATAGATGCTCAAATAGCAGAATTGATGCAAAAGAAAAAGGAATTACAAAAGTAATCCAACCCAAAGGCACCCTAAATTCAGGGTGCTATTTTTATGCTTAAAAAATTCGCCAACAGAATTTTTATAATAGTAGGTGTAATTATTCATAAGGTAGCATAAAATCTGCCTTCCGTCTTACGGTGTGAGTCCGTAACCGATGAGCAGAAGCGAAACGGAAAATAGTTGATAGCTAGAGGAGTAGATCAATGCAAAAGGTCTGCTCTTTTATAGTGTGTATTATCACAAATTACTTGTGAATCACACAGTTATGTGATAGAATGGAGGTGTATTTAATGGAGGTAAAATAATATGATTGTATATAAAAAATTAGAAAAAATATTGCAAGATAGAAATATGCAATGGAAATCATTGTGCGATGCTGGAATTTCTGTAAATATGCCAGCTAAATTTTCAAAAAACAAACCAATGAATACGGACATTATAAATAAAGTCTGCGAATATCTCCATGTCCAACCAAGCGAAATTATGGAATGGATACCTGATGCAGAATACAACAAGACAAATGCAGAAAGGCAAGCAATAGAAGCTCAAATAGCAGAACTTCAAGAAAAACTAAAAAACTTATGATAAGAAAAGCCATCGGAGCAAAAATGTTCAGATGGCTTTGATAGTTTATAAAGTTTCAATTTTTTTGGGTTCTTGATTTTTCAATTCGGAGTAGTGAGAAATTAGTGCTTCAAAATCTTCCATGAATGCTTTTTTAGTATCAACATTCAGTTTATGCAAACCTGAAAGATCTCTCTTTATTAGCGCAAAAGAAATTTCGGGTTCTTTTTTGATATTATTTATAAATGCCTCTAATCTTGGATTTAAGAAACCGGGTTGTCTATCGTTTATAATAGATAAAATATCGGTTAATTCGTCAATGTGTTTCTGAAACTCTACGTCATAACTAGCAAGTTTGTCTGAATTTTTAGGTAACTTTTGCTTTTGCAATAATGAATAAAATTTATTATCAAGAAGAATTTGTTTAGCTGTATCATAGGCTTCGTCATTATTTATGCCTTTTAATTTTAATATATTAAAAATAATGGCTTGCATTGTAATAAAATTACAGCGTTTAGTCTTTTTCTCCAATATATCATTGATATAATTTGCTGGAAGATTGAATTTGATAAACATGTGAGAACTATGTTTTGTAAAAACTTGATTAACATGGTTATCTTCCATATTACTAATTTCATCTTCGGAAAAAGCCTCTTTTAATGGAGTATTTTTATTAATTTCAGTTACCAGCATTTGTGGTGTAGTGTTTAGATCCTTAATTTCTGTTTGTATGTAATCAATCAAGAAATCTGGAATTGGTATAAGACGATACTGCAAATCCATTACGGTTAGCCATTCTTGGCGTTTTAATTCTTTGTCAGACAATGTGAGTTCTAAATTTTTATATATTTCAGAAATTTTTTTATTTCTATTTTCAACTGTATCGTTTTGAAAAAGCTCCTCAAAAATCTGATTTAATACTGATATATCAATAGTTTTTAATTTTCCAGTTTCTAGTTGTGATATATACGAAGTATTTTTCTTTAATTTTCGAGAAAGATCATCGCCACGTAGTTTTATTTCTTTTCTGTGAGTTTTGATAACATCTCTTAATGCAGGTGTTATATCAACTTCTGGCATATTATTTTCCTCCTAAAATAAATATACTTTATTATAAAAGAAAATAGTATATATTTCAAGCTGAAAATATTTTACTTTTAAATTAGCATAAAGTAAAAATACTAAGTAAATTAAAAAATATAAGTAAAAATACTTGACATTTAATTTGCAAGATGATATTATAATCGTACAAAAGAAAAAGGAAGCAACTATTTGCAGATAGCCACTTCCTAAATTGTTCATAAAGAGTATTGCAGTACACTTTATGATATGTAATTAAATTGCACAGACTTTAGCTGCACATATGTAACTTAACAATCATATTATAGCAGATATTTGAAAAAAATCAAATAAAAAGTCTTGGACATTCCGTCCACAATTTCCAATTACACAAAATAAATTTTTAAAGGAGGCACTGACTGGAAAAATAAATATATCACTGTTTTTAAACGCTTTATTTTTTTTCAATGCATATGAACAGGTAACTATAACATTTTCACATGTATGGATTAGAAAGCATACAACTAAATATAGGGAAAGGATGAGGTTATGGAACTAGATCGTTTCGATTATGTAATCCTGAAACTGCTTAATAAACAGCATTGTATTAGCTGCTTTGAGAGCATGACCATACAAGAGATTATCTCCGTAACTGGTACAAACAGGGTTACTACATATCGAAAAATCAGAAATCTTATAAAGAATGGATATGTTATCAAAGGCTGTAAAAGCTGGAATGCAGATACATATTATCTATCGGAGAAATCCATCAATTTACTCAAAAACGGAGGAACAACAGCATGATTAAGAACAATGTAGCAGTAGTTGGAGCAGGCTTAGGAGGATGTAAGGTTGGGTATGGATTTCAACAGAGAAATTACAATACATACCTTATAAATGGTTCACTTCAGGACAACAGAGTTATATCAGGAGCCAAAAATATGTTGGTTTTATCCGGGTATGATGGTTTAGGAGGAGATCGCAATCTAGCCTATGAAGCTCTAAAGAATAACAAGGAGATTATCAAGAAGATACAGAACATTGAGGAAAAGGTTATTTTATTTACAGCTACAGGTGGCGGCACCACCGGATCAGCATGTGTACCTATGTTAGCTGATATTGCGTGTCAGTTAGAAGATAAGATTGTATGTGCGGTGTTGATGATGCCGAGATTGGACGAGCCAATTCAAAAGAGACTGAATGCATATAACGCAGCGAAAGAGCTTATGGAAATCCCGGAAATGGGAGCAATCTTTTTTGTAAATAACGATTATTGTAATGACCTGGATAAAATCAATTTCTACCTTATTAATATGCTGGATGCATTTTTTACTGATAATTCAGCATCAAATACATCTAACTTTGATGATTCCGAAAAATATAACATGCTTTCAGACCATGGAAGCTTTTACATAGCTATGCGCTGTGATAAATCGGATTCATCTGAGAAGGTATCAACGCAGGACATGATAAACGCATTAACAGCAAAGAACATATTTCTTCCATTCAATGATGATGGAATAGTTGCTCATATAGGTATTATCAATCAGAAGGACAACCATATCAATGAGAAAGAGATAGTAAAGGCTGTAGGGAATCCTGAAAATATTTTTATGGGCTTTAATGGAACAGCCAACATTGTCTGTGCGTCAGGATGCGGATATCCAGTTGAGTACATTAGTAATTTGGGAAAAAAAGCATTGAGTGAGCAGAAAGAAAGAATTAATAAGAGAAAATCTTTTAGTATCCTTGATGACTTGGAAGAGATTGAAGATGAAAAGGAGGTATCTATTGCCAATAAAAACAATAAGCGCAGGAAAATTAGTTTAGACCTTATGCGTGAGTTGGATTAGGCTGTGAACAGGAAAGTTGCTGATTATTAACAGTAATGCTAAGAAAAGCATACGGAAAGCATAGCGTAAATATTACGAATGTATCAGCAAGTAAAGAGAGAATATTACACATATAGAGGACTGATATGCAGTCAGTCCTCACCATAAACAATTTGGAGGATTTAACAATGGAACTTACAGAATTATCAAAATTATTAAAGGCACAGAATGAGAGTGGAAAAGGGTTTCAGATACATATAAACAGTGGATGTCTTGAAGAGAATAGCCAGTCTGTAACAAGTGTCGAGCTTGGAGATCTATATTTCACTGATTGCAAAATGGTTGGCAATACAAAGCTTTTGTCATTCGGCAATGATAGGAGAAAGCCAATAGACTACAAGAAGGATGGAACCCCTCTTTATCCAATGGAAATCAACAGCCGCATATATGTTGATATTTCTAAAATTGAATCAGTAGAGAATGTGAAAGACTATGAGGACTGGTTTGAGATGCCGTCATCAAGAGTTGTAAATCTTTATATGTATCCTGAAAACAATGAGGTAAATGGACGCAGGAATGTAATTTCAGTCGGATTTATCAGGTAAATAAGAGGATATCTATAAGGAAGGTACAGCTATGGTAAAGCGATTTATTAAAGCAGAGAACGGCAAAGTATCACAAGTGCTTGAATATGAAAGTGGTAATCGTGTGGAAATTCCAGTTAACAATGACGGTACAGTGCGTTGGTTGGAAGATACAGTGAAAGTGCAGAAAAAGCAGAAGTAAAAGAGAGAATGTATATAGGTCAAACAGTTAGTTGGTAAAGAGAATTGTGAGGTTGTTTCTTGTTTCTACCTTAATATATATATGAAAAATTATAATAAAATGGAGGATTAACAAAATGGAAAGACCTAGTAATAGACAATGTAAACTTGCAAGATTGTTAACAGGGGGTAAGGCATCTGATGAGCAGATTTATAGAGAACTCAATAGTATGTCTCAGCCAGAATGGGATAAGCAGTGTGAAATTTTAAATAATTTCATTGTTGCACATAATATGCCGTTGGATGAAGGATGGGCATTGATGCGAAATGACTTTTATAATATTGCGTCTGCAAATCAAGTGGATGAAGCAACATTATTTGTGGCTTATATGGAATGGCTTAATAAGAAATAGATGGAGATTATTCATTATGAGAAGAACAACGACAGGAAGATTACAGAAAATCATCGCAGACAATCTTGTATCAGTCACAAGCGCAGTAGTCAATTACGATGATCGTGGCAAAGAGCCAATATCAACCGACAAATTCAAGGAAGATTTGGAGTTCTACACAAACTCAGGAATCTTTGCAGATACGCTTGACTTCACATTTGAGAAAATCAACGAGAATAGTATTCATGTAGCAATCGGGAAAATGAGTTCTTACTGCTACGATGATATAGATGTGACCTTGCAACTCAATAAAGGTGCAACGATGGAAGCGATTACAAAGCAGTTGTATGAAGATTTGAATGATAGATTGTCAGCATAAAGAGAGAATGTATATATAGGTCAGTCAGTTTGATGATAAAGGAAATTACAAGCGAAAATGCTTATTCCTACCTTAATATAAAAAATAATTATAAAACAATGGAGGAAACAAGAAATGAAAGGTACAGTAAAATTTTTTAGTAACACAAAGGGATGGGGATTTATCACTTGCGAAGATGGGAAAGATGTCTTTGTGCATTACACAGGTATTTTGATGGAAGGTCGAAAGACATTAAATCAGAATGATGTTGTCGAGCTTGATGTGATAGGAAATTCAAAAGGAAGTCAGGCAGTAAATGTCAAGCCATTACTCACAGTCAATGATGATGGAAATGTTGTTGTAGAGGACGCAACTTTGATTGTGGAGGATCAGAATGATTAAGAAAGCCATTAAGAAGAAAGAATTTTTGGGATGTTATCTGTTTGCATTTATTATGGCAACAATTACAGAATATAGGAATTTTGTTGAGCAGATGGGATTTGTAAAAGCAATTTCTGTAATAATCATTGCTTCTATCATGGGATTTTTTGCTATGACAGTTATATTTACATGGATGGAAGATTTGAGTGCAAAGATTACATCTGAATTTAATCAGTAAAATCATTCTCCTTATGGAGAATAACATATTAATAGAGATATTTATTGCAGTGAGATGACGCAATCGACTATTGAGGCGAATAGTTACAGTTCAGAACGGATTTACATTTTCCTTTTATCAAGCTGCATAAGCAGCATTGGTCGAAAGACTTCTTCAAGGAGAACGGAATTTAGTTCTCCATATATCAGTGAAGATGCTGATTATGAAACAAGGACAGACAAGGCACATTGCTTTTATGGTAGTGTGCCTACATCACAAGAAAATGGAGGCAATGTGGCAGATAGTAAATTTATGAAAAGATTGAAATTTAACAACGAATTTTTATTGCGATTATATATTGCAATTTTGAAGGAAATAGTTATCCCTTGTTTAAATTTTAAAATTAGGATATGTAGCCGCATTGTGGAAGTATTAGAAATGGAGGAATGAAGTATTGCAAAAAGTGATTGGGAGTAAACCGGTTTTTAATTATGATATAGAGCAGTGCAATCGGTTATTCAAAAAAGGTGTCATGCCTATAGGTGTCGGAATAAATAATAGATCAGGCAATGTTTATCATGTGTTTAGGGCGAATAGAAAGTATTTTGATACGTTGAAGTTGCTTGAATATGAGGACACCGAAAATGGAATCAAAACACCATAGCGGAAGTTACGACATTTTGGTGTTGTTTACACTATAGTGTAGCACTGAAATTACGACATGAGAATGTCATAACTTAGAGTCATATAAGTAATATAAAAGAATTAAGTAATATAAAAGATAATTATCGTACTGTTACCAGTACTCTATAATTTTCTATTTAATTGTTTATGGTTAACTATTTGATATTGTATTTGATGTAAAGGAGAAAATTATTTGGAAATATATTTAAAAAATAATATGATTGACGATATGAAAATATCGGATTCTGAATTTGGTGTGTATATTGCTTTAAAAAGCATTTACCAATCAAGTAGAGAAAATCAGTATGTTACATATAATATGCTGATGTATGAATTAGCTGGTAATTTCAATTTTAAGCGTTCGCTTTATGAAAAAGTCAGATCGGCTTTTGAATCCCTTGTTGACAAAAACTTAATAACTATTATTAAAAAAATATCCAGTACAGAATTTATTATTGATCTTGGAAAGCTTTATTTTAGTGTAGATTCGAACAGTAATGTCTATTATACGGTTATTTATAGCAAGGAGCTTCAAAAAATCATAAATCTTTCCACGAAGGCAGACAAGTTCAAAGTGTTGCGTTATTTCGTTGTATGTTTGCGAACAGTAAATAGAAGTCAGGGAGTATATAAGGACTGTTATAGTACTAAGCAGAATTTTGTTGGCTTTATGACACAAGATTATTTAAGTGAACATAGTGAAATTGATGGAAATACTTTATTGGCATATAACAAGATTCTTATGGAGAATAAGTTACTTTATATATATAAACATACAGAATTGAAACGAGATATGATTACAGGACAATTTAAAAGTTTTTCTAATCATTATGGTAGATATGAAGATAAGGAAGATATTATTGCATTTGCAAGAAATTACGCAAAGATTTGTGGTGTTAATGAGAGGATTGTACAGTCTGAAAAAGCCAATAGAAAGCGTAGTGTATCAGCAAAATATAATAATCTTCGTTATGATTTTGGTAGATATGTCAAACAGTATTCTGATGATGAATTGATTGAAATTTATAAACAAATCCATCATGATAACAAAATAATTCAAAAAGACATTGATACTGCTAAAAAAGGATCTGATTATCAAAAGAGTTTGTTAAAAAAGTTAAGGGATGAGGAAATTTTTAATAATATTCCTTGTGTTGTGGATTATATCAATAGAAAACATAAATTTGCATCAGCTTCAAAGGATGTTGATACATTAGATGATGAATGCATTTGGGGAGAACCGGATGCAATTGGATTATAAGAAAGTGGGAGATTTTGAATGTTAAAGATAGACGATTTAGTTATTGATAAGGAATTTGAAGAATTGTTACCTGTTCTTACACCAGAAGAATTTGAACGATTGGAACAGAGTATTTTGAAAAATGGTATGCTCGATCCTATTAAAGTGTGGGAAGAACCGGATACCGGGAAATACATTATTATTGATGGACACAACAGATATAAGATTTTGAAAAAACATAATATAGGATTCAAGTATTGGGAAGATTATAAAATTATGTACGCTGATGAATTACCTACTAGGGATGATGTAAAGCATTGGATGTTGGAGCAACAGTTAGGACGTAGGAATTTATCAGAAGCAGAAAAATATGAGATTGTCCAAAAATTTAAGAGTGTGTTTGAACAGAAAGCAAAGAAAAATCAATCTTTAGGTGGTAAAGGTTCGGCAAATTTGCCAAAGGTTGACACACGAAAAGAGATGGCAAAGGCAACAGGTGTTTCAGAAGGTACATACAGAAAGATGGATATTGTAATGAAATCTGGTAATGAAGATTTGAAACAGAGATTGCGTGAAAAGAAAGTATCGGTTGACGCTGCATATAAGGAAGTGAAGAGTACGGATCAGAAGCCTATTACGGTAAAACAGCAGATTGATAAGTTGGATAGTAGGGTAAATGAGATAAATAAAACTATTGAAACGTTACAGGCTGAAAAAGAAAAGATTATGCAGAAAAGAAGTTCTATATTTTATATGTTGGATATGCAATGCCCTGTGAAATATAGATGGATAAAAGGTGAGCATACAGATACAATTCCTTGTTTTTGGGATTGTCAAATATATATTGAAAATGATGGAAATGAAAATGTATTTGGTGATTATTCAGTACATTACAATGAATTTCCTTCAGATTATGATATGAAAAAGATACCTGAAAAATATAAAGATGATTTCTGTATGATTTGGAAAAAGGCACATGATGAAATAAAAGCATTACAAGATGAAGTAGATAAGAAATCTATGGAAAATGCTAAGAAACAGGATGAGATATTGAAAAATGCTATGAAGCTGATTCCAACAGATGAAGACAGGGTCATATTGAAAAAATTCTATCGAGTTCTTGCCAATACATATCATCCAGACAATGAAAAGACAGGTGATGCTGATATGATGCAGTATGTGAACAAACTGAAAGTCATGTGGGGAATATAATAATGGATTTGTTCTGAAATTATTCTTGATTAGCCCAACCGGGCGGTCTGTAAAACAGATGATTCTTCCACATGGACTAATCAAGTCAATCCCTATGATGACGCGCATAAACAGATTTGACTTATCATATAAAGTGACTTCAAGTATGGTGACGCTTTATATAAAAAGAATTGAGGTGATAACAATAACGGACAACATAACGCAAATAAAATACATCAAGGTAATTGACAAGCTATACAGAGTTACAGATATATCTTTTACAGACATGAGTATACATGCAGTAGAGACAACATCTGCTACCAGTGTACTTCGAAGTTCAGTGTTTAACCTTGAGGAGCTAAGGGAGTTCAGAATACGGCTTGTAAACAATGGTGGAGCAGCAGATATCATTGAGTTTAGAGCATGGAAATGTCAAAAATGAGCCAATGAAATCACAGTTTCAAGTAAAGAAAAAAGTGCTCTATGTAAAGGGTTAAATTATTGAATATGTGGTTAATTTGAGGTCGAGGATTTCAAAGGATAAATTGTATTGGTGATGAGGGGCAAGTGGAAGAATGAGGTAAAAGGTAATGAATTAGGCAAAGAATATAGGGTGAAAATTTGGCAAGAATGGTCTTTGATAATTGAATATTGGTGGTTGGTATGGTATTTGTAAATAAAAACTTTTAATTATAGTGTATATTAACTTTTGATAAAATGTTCCGACATATATAATATAAAAATATACTTTTGGGAGGAACGATAATGGCAGCTTTAAGAAAAGAAAGTAAACTTTATGATGAGTTAGTAAGTATTTATGAAAAAAATAAAGATCACCTTACATTAGAAATTTTTAATGAATGTGTGGATATTGCAGTGAAGGTAGGACATAGAGAAATAAAGTATATTTTATTTAATTTAAAATGTCTGTATGATGATAAGGATATGGGACTTGATAAGATTAATACAACGACCAAGATTATTAAAATTTTTGCTGGTGATGGTTATAGATGTTCATTTATAATCGCTGTATTGGAAACTGCTTTGGAAGAATTGTAATTATAAAAGAAAATGTAGAGAGTAAGGTAATAATATTTTTATTTTATGGGAGTGGTATAAGATTAAAATTAAAGTTATATATCTTGAAACAAGGGATGACAGATATGAGCGTAAAGGAAATGTAGCGTATTTCTTTAAGGATATCCAAAGCGGGCAAATATATAAGTGGTCTACTTCTGGAAATAATCATTATGGAATATATGAAAATAGAGAGTATTATATAGAATGCCATAAAACTGAAGAAGTAGAGGACAAATCAGTAAGAATAACAAATGTTATAATATATGAGAAACTTTTGGATGGATCATTTGTTAGAAAGAGTAATAAAAAAGGTATATATAAGGAATGGATATGATTTTTACCAACCGTCAATATTCGATGGTTGGTATTTTTTTGCCTAAAAACAGATTTTTTAATTCCGAAAAGAGAATAACACATATATAGAAATATTATAATTAGGAGGATTTTGAATGAACAGAGAACAGAATGATTTTAAGCCAAGACGAGTAAGAATTTACAAGTTAAGCACATTTGACACATTAACGGATAAGGAGCGCAAGTTTAATAATGCTTACAAAGAGGGGAAAAAGGGAAAAGCATTTTTAAAGGAACAAAGAGATGAGTTGATTGCTTCGTACAGTGGTGTTAGAAAAGTTGAGAGAAGTCGCTTATATCTATACGATTATGACAGTGATGGGAACATAATCGAGGAAACAGAGCATGAAAATATAGACAAGCAGATAAGCTTATTTGAGAGTGAAATGGTAAGGTATGCTACAGATTTCAATGAGAAAAATCCGCTTGTTATGGAGATTATTTATCTGAAAACTGATAAGCAAAATGAGATATTAAGACAGATTGTGGAAAGAGGATTGGATATAGGAGAACAGCATTATATATTCTATTCCAGCACCACGAATCAGATGAAACGTGGCGAATCCATACTTATAAACGAAGCTTTTTATAACGCACATGAAAAGCAGATTACATTTGGTCTGCCGGATGAAGTTGTCAATGAAAAAGGCGGTTGTAATACAGGCAAGAGATTAGCTTATAATGGTTTGCTGCTTTCTACATCGGTTGAATCGGCAGAATATGAAATAAACATTGACGAATGCCTGGTTGTTCCCGATTTCAAGACCATTATAAATGAAGAAGTAAAATGTATTGACCATGATGATGATACTGTCACGGGTATTGAGGTTAGAAGAGAAGATATAGAAATACCTCAGACTGATGGAGCAGGTATTTTTCTTCCGGGAGTGTTGCCCACAACAGCACAGATACGATGTGGACATATAAAGGGGTGTGTATTTCCTTTTGATTATGTTAAATTTTTACAGCTAGATGAGGTTGAAGGTGTTAAACCGAATCCTATAATTAAGGATATATGGGGCGATAAACATAATGTAATTGATGAAAATATCAAGGTGCTTTTAACAGGTTCGCAGGTTAAGATGTATAAATATTATAATTCGATGGACGACTTTAAAAAGAATTTTAAGGAAGCAGGTAAGAAGGTTGCTATAAATAAGTTTGCTGATTTAGAACCAAAGGGATATGCTAAAACAAGTTATCAGTTTATTCAAACATTATCGTCCGAGAGGTTAACTGACGATAAAATTGAGGAACTTTGCAAGGACACGTTGGAGTGGTTATCGGGGCTTAAAAAGGATGCAGCACTCATTGCAGAAATTCTCAATGAGCCGTATTTATCAGATGCAATTAAATTATATCCTGGTCTGATTCAGGACAAATATATTCAGGAGAAGATGAAAGATAAGTTCAGGACTGAGCGAAAGAAGGCATGTGGAAATAAGCTTATATTAAAGGATTCATTGTATTCGTATATATGCCCGGATTTATATGCATTTTGTGAGTGGTTGTTTTGCAGTATCGAAAACCCAAAGGGAATTATCCCAAAGAACTATGTATACAATAGTTTTTACAATGACAAGGACTATGGCAGAGTAGATTGTTTGCGTTCTCCACATTTGTACATGGAGCATGGAATTAGAAACCTTGTAAAAGGTGCTGAACTGGAAATGTGTAAGGAATGGTTTCATGGGTGTGATACCATAGTTAGCAGTCATGATTTATTGTGTCGTATTCTCATGTTTGATGTTGATGGAGACGAGGTACTCCTTACACCAAATAAAACGCTAATTGAATGTGTGCCAGAAGATAAAAATATACTCTATTATAAACCGTTTGACCCTGTAAAATCTCAGGTAACTAAGAAGGCAATATATAATGCTCTTGTAGCAAGTATGGATAATTCCAATATCGGTGATATATCCAATGTTATGACAAAAAATTATAATAATGATGATACGGATGAGGAATTTAATGAGGTTATGAGTTGTTATAATAACCTTACAATAGATTTCCCAAAAACACAGCGTAATATATCTCTTGGAAAATATAAAGATAAATATGAGCAGTTAAAAAAAGAAAAACCACCATATTTTTTCGCTTATGCAAAGGATAAGAAAAAGGCAAGCTGTAAGGAAAAATCCAATAGTAATTGTGACAGAATATGTGGATATATTGAGAAAAATACAGCCAATAAAAAATATGCATGGAGTTCAGCAGATAATTTTGATGCAGCTATGTTGTGTAATAAAAACATAAAGGTTGTGGTTAAAAGTAAAAAATATTTAGAGTTTGCAGACTTGATGTATGATTTAAAACGCAGAGAGCAGCAGATGATATGGAAAATTGAGAACATAATAGGGCAAATGGATAAATCGGATGCTACACAGGAAAAAATCAGCAGATATGATGTGTTTTATGATTTGTGCTCTAAGATGATATTGAATATATTTTACGGAGACAGAAATATTGCGGCTCAGAATTTAATAGAGTTTGAATATTTACAGAAAAGTAATATTGAAGGTGGTAAAAATATTCTTTGGAATTGCTTTGGAGATATAATAATTGAGAACATTAAGAGTAATCTGGAAAATGGTGAAGTAATACCAAAAAGGAGAGCGCATTATGAGAAGAGGGAAAATGCTGACATTAGAAATGTGGAAAAGAAATTAGAAGAAAACATAAATAATGCTAAAGATATAACCATATATGGAAATGAATTAAGCTGGATTGACAGTTTGGAATATAGAAAGGGTTGCACAAACGATAGAGAACTTTTGTTTATACTTCTTTTTTTGACTAAAAAAAATAAAGATAATCAAGTGATAATCGGTAGCAACAAACAATCTGTATTGACGTTTGGAAAACTGGATAAATTTATAGGTGATGGAATTTGTGTTGCTATGAAAGGTATTGAACGATTGAAGAAAAATAAAGCAATATCTGTTGAAAGCAATCGCAATAGTATAATTGTTAAGGTTAATTCACCGGAAGGAGACAAGGTGGAATATACTATAAAAGAAAACGATAAAAACCCTATTTTAAGTTTCTACGAACATAATAAAGAGAGAAAAATTTCCAAGTGTATTATATGTGGAGAAAAATTTATTAAGGTCGGAAATATGAAAGTGTGTGGTAGTGCGTTGTGTCATAAACAGCAGGAATTTAACAGGAGAAATGCCGGGTGAAAATTCGGCATTTTGACCGCATATAGTGATACGCAAAAATGCAAGGAAAACCTTTGAAAAAAACAATTTGATTAGAAAACTGTCAATTCTTATTAGGGAAAGAAATAATTGTTATGCCTTTTGTCATAATGATTATTGTAATGGAGGACACGATGAATCAGGAAGATATAAGAAATAAGCTGTCCGATGTTATGAATCGAGGATTGTCTGCCGTTGCAATTTCAAGAGTAACCGGCATAGGTAAAATTGATTTAAGCAGATTTAAGAACAGACAAATTAACTTAATAAGTGAAGATTTGGACAGGCTTGAAAAATACTTAAATTTGGTGCAGATTCCAACATCAATTTAAAAAGCATATTTAGATATAAGTACTTTAGATTGGTACTGAGTATCAATTCCCTGCATATCGTCCATACAGGATGCGTGTATTATGGAGTGAAAAATCTCCACACGTTAATAACGATTACTGCCTTGGGCAAGCGGTAGTCTTTATTATATATAGCCGATGCACCGTTTTCAAACGATGGTGTTACCGGCAGAGTATCGAGTGTATTCAAAACAATGGACAATGATTAAGCGGACAGATTGCCTCAAACACGGTCTGTCCGTGAAAATCCCAATTTTTTTAAGGAATTTTTTACAGAAATTATTATAACAAAGGAGGAGGCTTGTACATGACACAGAATGAATTAAGAAACATTCTTATTGAACGTCTTGAACGTGAGAAGCAGTGTTATATCTGCAAGGTCACAGGCATAGACAAGAATACGCTAAGTTTGTTTAAGACAGGCAGATTAGCGGAGCTGTATCCCAAGCATTTTGAAGCGTTAAAAGACTATCTTACAAATTCATAAATTCTATTTTTATTTTCTCGGCATTACGCCAATTTCAGATTTTTCAATCAAACATTCCATACAAAAAGGAAACGATTTATGAGACTTAAAAGAGGTGACAGAATCCGTTATGAGGATTTAATTTATACTGTGGTTGCGGTAGTGTGGTCAACTGTTTATTTGCGTGCTGTGGTTGATGACAGTACAGGATATGATTATGATATTAGCGAAGTTTATAAAAATTACGAAGACATAGAGTTCTTTGGGGAAGGATAATTTTGGAAAATAACTTTTTTCTACGATTGATAGCAGCTCTTAACAAGACAAAGAGCGTGACAAGAATAAAACAGGACATTAAGAAGCTTGGAGATTTATTTGTTCCCTTAATTGGTAAACTGCAATTAGGCAGAACAAGAAAGATGATAAATGACCAGTTAAAGGGAAGGACATATAACGTAAATTTATCACCGAAAATAAATAAAAAGAATGTCCAGAACGCAACGAATCAGGCGGTAAATACTGCTAAGAAAGTTGCAAATACTAATAAAGTACCTCTCAACTTTGAGGTAAAGAAGGAACAGCTTATTAACAAGCTGAAAATTGTTGCGAAAGAGTATAATAAGCTTTTTAGCAATCAGGATTTAACTAAGAAATACAACAGTCTGCTCAATTCTGCCAATATAGCAAAAAGCACAGCAGATTTAAGAAAAGTAAGAAGCGAACTTTCTGCATTTAAAACGGAACTTAAAGCAACCGGCTATGCAACAATGAGCTGGGGCAGTAAGTTCAAAGAATCAATCAAGCGGTATGCGAACTTTTCCAGTGGCGCAAGCTTCGTATACACAATGATAAATCAGTCAAGACAAGCTTCTTCTGAGGCAAAGTCATTAGATGACAGATTGGTTGATTTACAGAAAGTGACCGATGAGATTGAGGACAGAGACGCACTGTATAAGTACTTTGACAGAGCTATGAGCAAGGCGAAAGACCTTAATGTTAAGGTTGATTCACTGATATATGCCATCACAGAGTTTAAGAAGATGGGATGGTCACTGGATGATGCGGAGCTTGGAGGAAAGTGGAGCACAGTACTTTCTAATGTAGGTGATCTTAATATTGATAGTGCCATAGGTTCAATAAAGACAGCTATAGCTTCATTTGATGAAATAGGTGGCTATACTGATGAGCAGATGAATAAAAAGCTTGAAGCTTATGTTGATTTGATAAATGAAATGTCAAACCGATATTCGATAGATGCGGAAGGGTTAGCGGAGGCAATCAGATTGTCGGCAGGAACATTCACTCAAGCTCATACAACCATTGAGCAGGCAGCAGCCATGTTCTCCACAGCAAACAGATTTTATAATGATACTAATTATTTAGGCAATACAGCCAAAATCGGTTCATTACGTCTAAGAGCCTCAACAAGTACGGACGCAAGAAAAGAACTTGAGGAGCTTGGGGAGGACATTGATGGTGTAGCAGATTCCGCAAGTTCATTAAGGGAGAAGTTATTAAGTCTCACGGGCGTAGATATAATGGAAGCTGATGGACAGACCTTCAAATCGTTCTATCAGCAGTTACTTGAAATATCACAGGTCATGGACAACCTTAGTGATACCAGCCGTGCAAATGTTTTGGAGACAATTTTTGGTAAGGCAAGGGCAGCAGCAGGTCAGGCACTTATTAGTGGCTTACAGACTGAGGGTGTGAAGGCTTACGAGACAGCGATAAACAGTGCAGGCTCAGCTATGAAAGAATATACGACATGGTGCGAATCGGCTTCGGCTTCAATTCAGCGTTTTCAGAATGCATTAACAGAGACATATCAGAGCATAGTGAATGGCAATACAGTCCGTGATGTAACAAATCTTGGTACTGCATTATTAAATGTGGCGAATAAATTCGGCTTAATTCAAGGCACACTTAGAGGTATTGTGGCTATTGGGATAGGTAAGTTTATTACAACAGGTGTAATGGCTTTTATGACCGCAACTAGACAGGTTGAAAAGTATGGAGTTGCATTAAAGGCAGTCAAAGACATGCCGATAAACGGAAATCTTACACAGAGATACCAGTACCTCAAAACAATAGCTGTGGCAATACAGAATCTTACAAATGCACAGCTTAAAAATGTGCTTTCAAGTAAATCACTGAGCCAACAGGACAGAGTAAGAATTTTGAGTCTGCAAGGTCTGTCAAAGGAAATGGTAACACAGAAGTTGCAGGAATTAGGATTAACGAATGCAACTAACGCACAGACTGTTGCCAACAATGCACAGACAGCCTCAGTGTTCAGCCTAAAAGCGGCGATGATTGGTCTTGGACGAACAATTAAAACTGCTATACTTTCAAACCCGGTTGGAGTTGCTCTAATGACGATCAGCCTTGGATTTAGTGCTATTTCTTCCGCAGTATCAAAGCATAATCAGGAACTGGAGGACAGCAGACAGAAGACAAAGGAAGCAGCAGATGAAGCTTCGGCAATGAGTGATGAGATATCAGAGCTTGCCAATAAGTATATAAAGTTGTCAGATGCAGTTAAGACCGATTCGGGAGCAAAAGAAGAGCTGTTATCCACACAGGAAGAACTTCTCAGAAAGCTTAATCTTGAAGGTGAGACGATTGACACACTTGTTGAAAAATATGGTTCTTTATCCGAAGCGATTAAACAGGTGAGCATTGGTAACCTGAAAGAACAGCAGATTGACTTGATTGCCAATGTGGATGCTACAACAACAGATTTACTTAAATCAGCCGACAAGTATTTTGGAAAATCCATTGTGGCGATGGGAAAAGATGCAGGTAAGGCATGGCAGGTCTTAGAAGATGCAGGAATAATAAGCAGTGGAACACATACCAGCAGGGGTGGTGAATGGTTCTTACAAGGTAACAACAAAACCATAGAAGGTGCGATACAAAACTATGAAACACTTGGAAAAGCGGTAGCAGCACTTAGAGATTCCACAGTATTCACGGCAGATGAATTAGCCGACAATGAGCTTTTTCAGGAAATATATAAGAGATATAACAACGCAAAAGAATCGGTAGAGGGTTACAGCTCTGCTATTGACAGCCTGAACAAGAATGTAGCACACCAGCTTACGATAAGTGCGTTACAGGGTAAAAATATTCCGAAGACAGCAGAGGAGTTTGAGACATTTAAACAAGGTCTTATAGATACTTCTATTGCGTCAAAGCAGTTTATCGGTGATGAGCAGAAAATCACCAGTACAATAGAAAACTATTTAGCGACACTTCCTGAATTTCAAGAATTTTTCAATAATTCAGTGCAGGAAGTAAATAAAATCATAAGTGATAAATCTAAATATCTGGATTTTTCCGACCTATTCAACAACGATTCCATAGATAAAACAAAGCAGAAGCTTCTCGACCTTGCAACATCAGGCGAACTTTCAGCAGAAACCATAACATCAACTGAGGACTACAAAGCACTTCTTGATGAACTGGGTATCAGTGCAGATGAATTTGTAAATAAAATCAGTGAGTTTAATATCCAATACAATGAGGATAACTACAATTCACTCATTGATCTTCTTAGCCGTGTTCGTAAAGGTGAAATATTATCATCCGATGAAGCAACCACTCTCATAGCAACCTATGACAGTCTTGCAGGAGAACTTGTAAAAACAGGTGATGGCTATTCATTCAATGAATCAGCTATCATATCACTTACAAACAAGTATGCTGAGACATCCAACCTTGCAATATCCAATGAGGTTAAGAAAACCAATGCAGCAATCGAAGGCGTCAAGGAGCGAATAAATGCTTATGGCATTGAAATGGAAGCTTTAAAGACAATCCAAAAGATATATGAGGATACAGGCTCAAAGATTGAGGTAATGAATTGGCTTAAAGATAATGGTTATTCTATGTTCATGGCTTCAAATTATCTTGATATTGCAAATGAGTATTCAGAATTGGAGAAAAAGAGCGAATCATTAAAGGGTAAGATGCTTGAGCAAATTGAAACCACTACTTCTGCTGCGAAGTCTACCGAAACTGCCCTTGACCGCATCAAGAACAAATTTCAAGAACTTACCGATGTAATAGGCTCAAACCTTAATCTCATTAAGTCTCAAATCTCTCTTCTTGAAACAAGGGGTTCGACTGTCGGACGTGCTTACTACGATGAATTAATCTCTCAATCAACCGAGAAGATAAAAGTCCTTACCGAACAATATAATGAGCTTCGTAAACAGTTTTTGCAGACTGACAGGGGAACAGAGGAATGGTTAGAACTTAACGCTGCAATACTTGAAACTCAGAATGCCATTATTGGAGCCAAGGCTGATATTGAGGGATTCCAAAATTCAATAGACAAACTCCATTGGGACGAACTTGATAAGATTGCAGACGTTATTGGCAATATATCAGATGAGGCTAAGAGTGTTGTTGATTTACTCAACACAGATGATGTTCTTGACGATAATGGTAATTTTACAAAAGATGCTATTACTGCTCTCGCCATGTATGGAGAACAGTTGGAGTCTGCACAATATCTTATTAGTAAATATTCTAAGGAAATTGAATACCTTAACGGAGAATACATTAAGGGAACGATTACTGTTGAAGAATACAATGAGAAGATGCAAGACCTCAATGATAAGCAATGGAAATCTGTAGATGCTTATAATGCCGCAAAGAAAGCAATAATTGAGCTTCGCAAGAAAGGCATTGATGAGGAAATTGATGCACTTGAAGAGTTATATGATGCTCGTAAAAAAGCTTGGGAGCAAGAGAAAGACCAACACGATTGGGAAAAGACTGTTTCTGAAAATGAAACGAATATCAATAAGCTTAAAGCTCAGATTGCCGAATTACAGAATGATAATTCTCTCGCTGGCATCAAGAAACGTAAAGAGCTTGAAGATGAACTCAAAAAGACCGAAAGTGATTGGGAAGACACATTGTACGACCATGTATATGATGAACGTCAAGACCAGTTGGACAAGGAACTTGACGATAAGAAGAAAGCTCTTGAAAAGACTTTAGATGATGAGGAGAAACTTGTCGCTGATTCTATCGACCTTGTAAATAAGAACAGCACAACCGTTCTTGATAATCTTAACAGACTTAGCAGAGAATATGGTATACAGATGAGCAATTCACTTACAGAACCATTTACTCACGGTGAAAATGCTTTATCTCATTATAGTACTATGTTCAGTGAAGCTAATTCGGCATTTACAGACCAGCTCAATTATACTGCTATGGGAATATACCAGCTTCAGCTTGACGCAGATAACGCTGCCGTATCAGTTGTGAATATGTTCAACTCTGCAAATGGTACATTACTTGAGCAGTTATCTCTTGTTAGACAGTCATTGCAGGAAATTACCGATAAGGCGAATGAAGCTGCTAATGCGGTTAGAAATGCAGGAATTGCAACACCTACAACCACAACCACCACTGCCTCTAATTCAACAAGCTCCACAAATCGTAGTCTTGGTGATATGGCGCATGACACGTCAGGTACTACTCTCCCGAACGCAGGTACATGGAAGAATGTACAGAATGATATAGAAAAAGCCAAGAAAGATTTAGAGACTATTGAAAAGCAGAAAAAGGTTGGGCTTGTTAAGAATACTCCGAACAAATTCACAACAATCTCAAAGGGTTATGCTTCTGGCACTAAATCTGCAACCAAAGGCTTACATCCAATCTATGAAGATGGTGTTGAGATTATCGAAAAGGATGGATGTCTTATCTACCCTATTGGAGCATTTGATGGCGGTGAAAAGGTATTCAACAATGAACAGACACAAAGGTTATGGGAACTTAGCCAGAATCCCGATGTGATGGAAAAATTTAGGCAAGAGCTTTTAAACATTAAACCTTGTATAGATTTTAAATTTGGTAATACCGCACCTGTTACTAAGACAAATCAGAATGTCAATGTTCAGCAGCATTTTGACGCACTTGTTAAGGTTGAGGGGGATATGACACCTAGCGTTTATGACCAGTTAGTAAATGATAAGAGAATTGAACGTCTTATGAAAGATTGGAGTATGGAAGAAGCAGTTGATAGTATAAATACAAGAGGCTATAAGATAGGCAGAATAAGATAAATAAATGCAACATTGTGTTTAATAATGCAATGTTGCATAAAAACAGAAAGGAAAATAAGATGAAGAAGATAACAAGACAAGAGATAGTTGATACTATTGCTGAAGTATCTATGAAAGAAATGGAATCAATAGGAGACATGCTAAAACATAATATGGACAAATATGAAAAAGCAGACTTTTTACAGGGTGATAGTCGAACAGAATTTGAGCTGTCCGTTATGAATACAGCAATACAGATGAATGAGATTATCTTAATTGAAACTCTTGGCAAGTTACTTTGTGACGAGGAATAATAAGAGCTTGGCAGGCTGAGAGATTCGGTCTGCCGAGAGATAAATGTGTCTATATATTGGAAAGATATGTTGTATTCTGTCGATTGTTGGTATATAATGGAAAACATAATATCAATGATTGGAGATATATTATGGACGAATATTTATTATTTGCAGATGAAACAAAACCAACAAAGTATATTCCGTATTTTTGCTTTTCGGGGATATCAATTGAACGAAATTATTATGAAGATATTTTTGTTCCTAATGTCAATGCGCTAAAACAAAAACATTTTGGTAAAACTGACATTATATTTCATTTTGCGGATATGAAAAAGAACAGAAAAGAATTTAGTGTTCTATTAGATACTGAAAAAAGGGATATATTTTGGGAAGATTTGGTATCTTTAATAAAAAATTCTCCGATTGATATTATCGGAATATATTTTAACGATTGCATGATGTCAAATTTATATTCGGGTAATGTTCATAGTAATTATGATGTTGGATTTTTTGCATTATTAGATAATTATGTTCACTATTTAAAAACTAAACAAGCATATGGTCAAATTTGTGTAGAATCAAGAACATTAAAAGAAAATTCATATTTGCAAAAATCATTTTATGAATATATTCAAAACGGTTCTATTTATTTTGCTAAAGAGGATACACAGAAATATTTAGCTTCATTAGGGTTTACTGTAAAAGGAGATAATTGTGTTGGTTTGCAAATTGCAGACATAGTTCCATCACAATTACTTCGATATAAGCAGAATTTCAAAAAGGATTTTTATGACTTAGCGAAAACGCTTGGAACAAAGATATATAATGTCAATACAGATTATGAAAATATTTTAGGATTTAAAAATTTGTTATAAAATGAGTTGACATTACATATAATATCTGTTAAGATGGATATACTGTAATAGAGGTGTGACCACGAAGTACAGTATTCGACCTGATAGTGGTGTGACTACGAAGCAGGAAGATTAATTCATCATCAATAATAAGCGTAGGTGTGACCTACGCTTATTTCATATTGTAGGTCAAAGGGTGTAACCGTGCGACCTAGCTTTAATGCGATAAAAGAATTAGTTTGTATTGTGGTGTAACTACTTTCAGACTAGTTCTTTTATTTTTATTTGAAAACTTAATAAATATTTTCTTATAGAGCCATACCTTTTAGGTTGTGGCTCTTTTTGTGTTGTGGAATGATGCATGATGGTGGTGATTCGATGCCCGATCATTTGATAGGATATGGAATCTAAAAAGAAAAAGAATATATTAAATATTTTGGCAGAGGTTATGTTCTATAGCTTCTGCCTTTTTTGACTGTACAGAAGATTGTAAGGTAATAGGACATGTAATAAAAGAATATTATTTATTAAATTAAACCAGAGAAACGAAGTGAGGAAAATTTGAAGAAAGAAGTTAAAAAGGTAAAAGTGAATGTTGTGTATGGGGATAAGAAGTTATTCGATTGCATGAAAAGAGTAATTGAAAAGCATACAAAATTATAGAAAACAATCCTCATATAGGGTATACTATGTAGTGTATATGCTATATGAGGATGTAATATTTGATAGATACGATTGGAAAGGAATTATATGGAGAAAAATCGTGCAGTATTATATCTGAGATTGAGTAAAGAGGACGTAGACAAGGTAAATAAAGGAGATGATAGTTCATCAATCAAATCCCAGCGATTGCTGTTGACGGATTTTGCGTTAGAGCGAGGTTTTAAGATTGTCGGAGTGTATTCCGATGATGATGAGAGCGGTCTGTATGATGACAGACCTGATTTTAAAAGAATGATGACGGATGCAAAGCTGGATGAATTTGACATAATCATAGCCAAAACGCAGTCGAGATTTTCAAGAAACATGGAGCATATCGAGAAGTATCTGCACCATGATTTGCCTAATTTAGGTATTAGGTTTATAGGAGCCGTGGACGGTGTTGATACGGAAAGTGCTGAGAATAAGAAGAGCAGGCAGATAAATGGTCTTGCTAATGAGTGGTATTGTGAGGATTTATCTAAGAATATAAGAAGTGCTTTTAAGGCAAAGATGAAGGACGGACAGTTTTTGGGTTCCTCATGTCCATACGGATACAAAAAGGATACGCAGAACCACAATCACTTAGTAGTTGATGACTATGCAGCTAAGGTTGTTCAGAAAATCTTTAATCTCTACTTGGAAGGCTATGGAAAAGCTAAGATAGGTTCTATATTGTCATCAGAGGGAATATTGATTCCTACACTATATAAAACCGAAGTTTTGAAACAGAACTATCACAATTCTAAAGCTATTGATACAACGCAGAACTGGTCATATCAGACAATACATACCATTTTAAACAACGAAGTATATCTTGGTCATCTTATACAGAATAAAGTAAATACTATGTCATATAAAGATAAAAATAAGCGAATACTTCCAAAGGAGAAGTGGATTATAGTAAGAAACACGCATGAACCGATCATAACTGAAGAAATGTTTCAGGATGTGCAGAAATTGCAGAAGAATCGTACAAGAAGTGTTGAAAATATTGAACCTAATGGTCTTTTTTCAGGGCTTATATTCTGTGCCGACTGCAAACATGCCATGTCAAGGAAGTATGCCAGACGTGGTGAAAAAGGTTTTGTAGGATATGTGTGTAAGACATATAAGACGCAGGGAAAGAACTTTTGTGAGAGCCACAGCATAGATTATGATGAGTTAGAGGAGGCTGTACTATTTTCCATAAAGAACGAAGCGAGGTCTATTTTACAACAGGAGGAGATAGACGAACTAAGAAAAGTACAGGCTTATGATGAAACCAAGTCATACTATGAGATGCAGCTTGAAAACATCAAATCCAGGATGGAGAAGATAGAGAAGTATAAGAAGAAAACTTATGATAACTATATGGATGATTTGATTTCAAGAGACGATTACAAGAAGTATGTCACTGAGTATGACAAGGAGATTGGCGAATTAAAACAGCAGCAGGAGCTTATAAACAGCAAGACAGATTTGGAGAAGGAGATAAGCACACAATATGATGAATGGGTGGAGGCTTTTATCAACTATGTTGACATTGATAAGTTGACAAGGGAGATTGTGATAGAGCTGATAGAGAAGATTGAAGTAAACAAAGATGGTTCTATCAATATATATTACAAGTTTAGAAATCCGTACATATCATAATGTCTACTATCTGTATATGCGACACAAGCATCATTAGCACTCGCAATGGAAATACATTTTATCATAGTTTCAACCGTCTGCGTCTCACCGGGTTCAAGAAATACCTGGCTTCCGCCCATACTTGCGGCATGCTCGGACACGGTTATTTTTTCGTCAAGGGTTATTTTGTTCTCCGCAAGAGCGTCAAAAATCAGTATCAGGGTCATAATTTTGGTTATGCTTGCAGGGCGAAGCTTTGTGTCTGCGTCTTTTTCGTATATCACGGTGCCTGTTGAGGCTTCCATCAGGATTGCAGATGGAGCGCTCACAGCAGGGGTATCACAGTGCGCTGGCAGGGTAATACTGCATGCTATGATGGTAAAAAGCATAAGAAAGCAGGTTAACCTTGAAATTATTTTGGGAATCATATAGAAACTCCGAATCAGCTTTATAATATTATAGTCATATTTCATACAATTTATGAAAAAAGCTTTTATAAATTGTGTCTGTTGGTAACAATATAAGAGCTGAATATATGGCAGAATATTGTAAAATAAATCAGAAGGATGCTGCAAATGGTGGAAGAGCATAACCGGAAAAAGTATTATAAAAAAAAGATATATAAGAAAAAGCCTTACAAGGCCAAGGGTGATAAGACAGAGAATATATTATATGAAAAGAACATTTATAAGGCGCTTTTTACAACGGCATTTCCTTTAATGGCGTCTAATTTTATAATAGCGCTGCTCGATATGACAGACACATTCTTTATCGGCCGGCTTGACAATTCGGCATCGGCACAGGCGGCTATGGGAGCAGCATGGCCGATTATAAATATAATGCTTGCATTCAACAATGGTCTTGCTGCAGCAGGTGTTGCGCTTATCAGCCGTATGGTGGGCGAAGAGAACTATGAGGGAGCCGGAAAACAGGCAGGAGTTCTGGTGGGGGTGGCACTTGCGATGGGGGCGGCGATAAATACATTTATGTTCATTGCAGCTTCCGCTGTAATGAGCTTTATGGGGGCGGATGGGGAGGTGCTGGGGCAGGCAGCAGCATATCTGAGAGTGAGTTCGTTTGAGATGATACCCTTGTTCATATTTGCCGCTTTCTGTTCTATACGTCAGTCGGTAGGAGATATGATGTATCCTGTAATATTGTCAGTTGTAGCTGCCGTGGCAAATATTGCAGCGGCGATGGTATTTATAAATGTGCTCGGAATGGGGATAAAAGGAGCAGCAGCTGCCTCGGTTGCAGGTCAGCTTAGTATTGTGCCGTTTTATATAAGAGGTCTGTTTCACGGTAAAGATACAGTAACGATTACCCTTGATGATATGAGATTAAGTGCGAAGGAGATAAAAAAGCTTTTCAAAATCGCAGGCCCGTCCATAGAAGGCCAGCTTTTGGCTTCATTTGGTTTTGTGATATTACAGATGCTTATTTTGAAAGAGGGCAAGGAGATATCGGCGGCATTTTCGATAGGAAATAAAATATCCAATATTATTCTGGCTGTTGTGATGGCACTTTCAACTACAATGTCTGCATTTGTAGGGCAGAATATAGGCGCTGAAAATATGGAAAGAGCAAAGCGGGCATATAGTGTCAGCCGAAATATGTCTGTATTAATGATGATGGCGGGACTTGTTATCCTGTTTCCTATGAGAAAGCAGCTTGTAGGCATAATGTCAAACGATGGGAAAACTGTGGCGGCAGCGGTGAAATATATAGCAGTGGTTCTTATAACACTGCCCGGTCTTGCACTGTATCAGAATTATATAGGGGTGTTCAACGGCTCAGGAAATACAGTGCTTACCCTTTTTATGTCATTTGTATGGCTGTGGGTGTTAAGAATCCCAATGCTGCTTGCGGTGGGCAGGATGTATACTGATAATCCGGGCGCAATATGGATTGTGATGGGAATAAGCAATGTGCTGGCGGCAGCCGCAGGGCATCTGCTGTACAGGCATATATATGTAAAAAAATGGGGTTAGAAGAGGGGTATTCACTTTTTGAGGATAATACTGTATAATATTCTATAAGGATTCGGGTGTCAGGATATGCTGATTTAGTCTTTGAGTGTATAACGTATTATATTTATGCATATCAGCTCCGTTGTACGAAGCAAGATGTTCTAAGAACATCTAAGCTTCTCCCAAAAGTCGTGATATGCATAAATATAATACGTTATACACAGCTAGGTATATACAGCATGTTTTGACACAGAATCTATATAGCAGAATATAAATACCTAATTAATCAAAAAACGTATGCCCGTTTTCATTCGGACATACGTTTTTATTGATGTATTGAAAATCTACCTCAATCAGATTATCTCTGTACTCTTGCGCCTGCGCCGCCCATGATAGCTTCAACTTCCTTCTTAGTAGCCATTGTTGTATCACCAGGTGTTGTCATGGCAAGTGCACCGTGAGCTGCACCGTAGTTAACAGCTAACTCAGCATCGCCTGTAGTCATAAGACCATATACAAGACCTGATGCGAATGAGTCTCCGCCACCAACACGGTCCATAATCTCAAGACCCTTGTAATCCTTAGCCTTGTAGATCTCACCGTCTGCCCAGCAGATTGCGCTCCAGTCATTAACTGTAGCAGTCTTAACTGTACGAAGAGTTGTAGCAACAGCCTTGAAGTTAGGATATGTCTTAGCTGCCTCGTTGATCATCTTCTTATAGCCGTCAAGGTTGAGCTCCTTGAGGTCTGCATCATTTCCCTCGATCTCGAAACCGAGACATGCTGTGAAGTCCTCCTCGTTACCGATCATAACATCAACGTACTTAGCGATCTCCTTGTTAACTTCCTGAGCCTTAGCCTGTCCGCCGATAGCATCCCACATAGATGGTCTGTAGTTAAGGTCGTAGGAAACGATTGTTCCGTACTTCTTAGCTGTCTTGATAGCTGCAAGAACTGTCTCGCATGACTGCTCGGATAATGCTGCGTAGATACCGCCTGTATGTAACCATCTTACTCCAAGTGTTCCGAAGATGTAATCGAAATCGAAATCCTCAGGAGTAGCCTGTGCGATAGCTGTGTTAGCTCTGTCAGAACAGCCCTTAGCGCCACGGATACCGAAGCCACGCTCTGTGAAGTTGATACCGTTACGGCATAATCTTCCGATACCATCTGTCTTCTTCATGTAAATAAGATCTGTAGCAACGCCGCCCTGCTCAATGAAGTCTATCATTAAAGCACCTACCTCATTGTCAGCGAAAGCTGTGATGACACCTGATCTTAAACCGAAGCACTTATGAAGTCCACGAACTACATTGTACTCTCCGCCGCCTTCCCAGGCACGGAACTGTCTTGCTGTACGGATTCTTCCCTCACCCGGGTCAAGACGTAACATAACCTCGCCTAATGATACAGCGTCATACTTGCACTCGCTTGCTGGTCTTAAATTTAAATTCATCGCTCTGCCTCCATTTTCTGACCTGAAAGGTCAAGAATAATTGTTTTTGTAAGTTATTATGCCGCCCTGCGGCATACGTTGTCTGTATTATAGCATAAAAATGTAAGTACTTTCAAGAGCTTGTTCAGAAGTTAATATTTTCACAAAGAATTTTGGTAATTTACCAGTTTAAAACTAAACTTTGATATGGAAAATACTTTCATACAATGTTATACTGTATACAAACGATAAAAATAATATTAAAGGTGGTACTCAAATGAATCCTGATTCTAATTTAACAGCATTAGCGCGCAACAACAGAACATGTATGATTGCACATACTGCCACAGCCGGCGTTATGCTTCTTCTCCTGTTTTTACAGGCTGCCACTCGCGGGATTAATCCTGCCGTGTTAACCATCTCATGTATTCTCGGAATAGCTCCCGTAGCTGCGGAGCTGCTTTACTGGAGGAAAAACCATGAGACAACCGCCATCCGCCATCTCGTCGGAAACGGCTTTGCGGTGTTTTTCACATTCTACATATACACCTCCACAACCTTCATGGCTTCCGTATTCGTAATACCTATGATAGTTGTGATATCGCTGTACAACAACAAAAAATTCTCTCTTCTCGTAAATACCGGCGTTGTGATTGAAACAATAATCCTGGCTGTCATTGGCATCCAATCAGGAAAATATTCATATCCCGATTCCGACACAGCAATAATACATGTTATCTTCGTCATACTTGTAGCAGTCTATTCCTATATCACCTCTGCCACCTTGAACACGAATGAGAAACAGAAGCTCGACGCAATCACCGCCTCAAAGAATGATACAGAGAAGCTTCTTTCGGATATTTCCAATCTCTCCACAAAAATGCAGGAGGGAATAGAATATATCCACAATGAGCTCTCACTTCTCAACAATGGTTCCTCTGTCACCGTGTCTGCCATGCAGGATGTATCTGCCGGAGCTATGGATACCGCGAATGCCGTTCAGAAACAGCTCCTTCAGACAGAGGCTATCCAGAAACAGGTCAGCACAGTAAGCAGTATCTCAGAAAACATACATTCCAGCATGGAACATACCATCTCCGTGATTGATGACGGACTAAACGATGTGAATACACTTGTGTCACAGGTAGATGATTCGGTTCATAACGGTGTTGATGTCAGTGAAAAGCTCAAGGAGCTTGACCACCACATAAAGGAGATGAACTCCATCATCGACCTCATCAGTGACATCACCTCACAGACGAGCCTTCTCGCCCTGAACGCGAGCATTGAAGCTGCCCGTGCCGGTGATGCCGGCCGCGGTTTTTCAGTTGTCGCATCCGAAATCTCCCACATGGCGGGACAGACCAGTGAAGCAACTGAGCATATCACAGACATAATAAATAACTTTGCGGCAACCATAACCGAAGTGGTCCGAGTAATCACCCGCATGATTGACGGAATAAATACAGAGAAGCAATCCACAAGCAATACAGCCGGAATATTTGATCTCATCAAGTCCAACAGTGTATCCGTCCGCGAACAGCTTGATGAGCTCACTGACAATGTAATGGAGCTCAAGGCTGCCAACAGCGCGATATCCGATTCCATACAGACAATCTCAGCCGTCTCCGAAGAGGTATCTGCACACTCAAGCCAGACACTCAATCAGGAGAACGAAAACACTGAGATTCTTAAGCGTATTGATTCTAAAATGCAGGAGCTTATAAAGCTGACTGATAACAGATAAACAGCTCTAATTTCTGTTCTTCTTAATGATGCCGACAACCTTATGCATTGTATTTATCATTGCTGAAAGTTCGTCGGCATCAACCTGTTCCTCTATATCGTCGAAGCAGCGCTTCATGTAATCGCGTTCCTCCTCCATAAGTCTGTGTGCTGTCTTGGTAAGCTCTACATAGGTCTTGCTCTTCTCCGCATTAGTTTTCCAATCAATATATCCCTTATCCTGAAGCTTCTGAACCGCCTTCGAGATGTCCTGGATTGACATATTCATCATCTCGGCAAGCTCCCACAGATAAGCCCCGCTCTCATGCTGCGAGCTCTTACTGCAATGCTCGATATAATACAAGAAAAGGTAGTCAGCACGCTTAACCGAACTGAATACCTTATCCACATCAAAAGTCTGTACAAAAAAATCTTCAATCGCTGATCTGCTTAATTCATGCATTGGCAATACCTCCATCTTCTTAATATTATATCAGTGATGTTGGGGGCAAAACATGTGCTATAAACTTAGCATGTATAACGTATTATATTTATGCATATCACGACTTTTGGAAGAAGCTTAGATGTTCTTAGAACATCTTGCTTCGTACAACGGAGCTGATATGCATAAATATAATACGTTATACACTCGTAAATTAAGTTGGCATGTTTTGACCCCAACATCATATCAGTTACATTATATGAAAACATGAGACAAAATACAAATAAAAAAAAGATAAATTACTTCTATTCACGTCTTGATATCTCATTCCCACTCTGTTTACACCTTGCCTTGTCAATGTACATGTTCTCGTCCGCCTGCTTTACTATCTCCCTTGCATTCCTGCCTTTACCACAGGAATAGCCTACGGCACTTGAAATTCTGAATGCATTATCCGTTCTCACCTCAGACATTCTCCTTCTCACCGCTGCGACCATATCCTTCGCCTGCTCATCACCTGCATTATCCATTATCATAACGAATTCATCGCCTCCATTAGGCTAAATTAACTATATGTTCCTATACCGGCATTTCCACCTTCCCACTATAAATTATCTGTTGAATAATACTGTGTTCTTCTATTTTTTAATACTTTTTTTACATGGAAATATGCCGGTATAAGGAATGCATCCGCGAATATCCAGGCAATCGGGCTTCCGAGGCATACTCCGGTAAAGCCTATCATAGGAACAAGAACGAAGCCCGCAAGCGACCTTGCAACCATCTCAAGCACCCCCGCCAATATCGCAAACGAGGCGAAGCCCATTCCCTGAATAAGGAATCTCACAATGTTCACAAGCGCAAGCGGAAAATAGAATGCCGTATTCCATATAAGGAACTGTCTTACCTGATATATTATCTCCTGTTCACCGCCATCGACAAAGAGCTGTGCCAGAAGGCCGCCTCCGAATACCGCTGTCAGTACCGCGATAACAGCATATACCGCACCTAACAGCACGCATGAAGCAAGTCCATTATCAAGGCGGTCAAGCTTTCCTGCACCGACATTCTGTCCTCCGTAGGTTGCCATCGTTGACCCCATCGCATCATAAGGGCATGCAAGGAAATTACATACCTTTCCGGCTGCCGTAACCGCCGCAACCGCTGATGAACCAAGAGTATTCGTTGCCGTCTGCAATATAACGCTTCCTATCGCTGTTATGGAATACTGAAGTCCCATCGGCACACCCATCGCGCAGAGCGAACCCATCATGTGGGCATTGACAGCCCACTCATCCTTCCGGATATGGAGTATATCGAACTTCTTTATCATGTACCACAGACAGCCCACACCTGCCACTACCTGCGCTATCGCGGTTGCCCACGCAGCTCCGGCAACACCCAGCTTCAGTACAATTATAAAGAACAGGTCAAGTCCTATATTGACAATCGAAGAAATGACAAGAAAGATAACCGGTGTCCTGCTGTCGCCAAGCGCTCTTATAACTCCGGACACAATATTGTACAGGAACGTAAACGGTATTGCGGCAAATATAATCACAATATACTGATATGAAAAATCAATTATATCTTCAGGTGTCCTCATAAGCTCCAATATCTGTCTGCACAGCACTACGGTCACTAATGTAAGAACCACCGAAAAAGCTATTCCAAGCCATGCACAGTTTGCCACATACTTTCTCATTCCCTTATAGTCACCTGCGCCGAATTTGTGTGCAACCGGAATCGAAAAGCCATTGCACACGCCCATACAGAAGCCGATAACAAGGAAATTGACTGAACCCGTAGCGCCTACACCAGCAAGCTCGTCAACGCCTAAAAAGCGTCCCACAATAACCGTGTCCACCAGATTATAAAACTGCTGAAACAAAAATCCGAAAAGAAGAGGCAGAGCAAAACCCACAATCAGCTTCATTGGATTTCCCCGTGTCATATCCTTCGTCATCTCAAAAATCTCCTTAAATTACAATAAATACCCCTTTACATTAATTCTTCAGCTTCATCTGATGTATTTTTTATATGATTTACAGCAGTCTTAACCTGCTGTACAAATTCAAGATTCTTCTGGCTCTGCTCGTATACCTGCTCAGCGCTCACCGTAACCTCCTCGGTAACAGCCGACAACTGGGATATATTCTCGACAATCTTATTGTTAGACTCAGAAAGCCCATTCACCTGCTTGTTGACATCATCGACATGGCCTATAAGCTTCTCCATATTCTCATTAAGACTCTTAAATGATTCACTTGCTGTCTCAATCTTCCCGCTCTGCACGCCTGCCGCTGCTATCGTTCCCTTAACCGACTCAGCGACCTCATTGGCATCAGTGCTCAGTTCATTGGCAATTCTTGTAATGTCCTCGGTCGATTTTTTGGTCTGCTCCGCCAGCTGTCTTATCTGCTCTGCGACAACCGCAAAGCCCCTTCCGGCATCCCCGGCACGGGCGCTCTCAATAGATGCATTGAGTGCAAGAAGGTTGGTCTGACCCGATATGTTAAGAATCATTCCCGCAATCTTTCCCACCTCTTCCGTTCTCTCCTGAAGCTTACGCATAGCCTCGCTGACCGTCTCGTTGGTCATGGCAATATCAGCCGACTGTGTCTTAAGCTCCTCCATAAGCTCCATGTTCATCTTCACGCTCTTATTGGAATCCTCTGCAAGCTTCACCATCTCCTCAGAAGTCCTGCTCGTCTGTGTTATTGCAGCATTGATGACGGATGTCATGTTGTTCTGCTCCTGAATGCTTGCGGCAGTATTATTCGTTGCGGCAGTGATGTCCTTCATGCTGCCTGCGACGCTCTGTGTGCTTTCTAAAAGCTCATCCATAAGCTCGGTACTCTTAGCTGTATCTGCATTGACACTCTTTGATATATCCATAACCTTGTTTAAAAAACTCTTAAGATTGTTCTGCTCCTCCGTCGTGGCGCCCATGGCATCATCATTAAAAGCAATTATTATCTTCCCTACATTAAGAATGGCTATACCGATAAATACAGTTAATATGATTTCACAAAAGCCGCTGACATTCATGACAAATACGCCTTTTTTTATATGTACCGCAGTCACGATGGCATACAGAACTGCCATTCCCACTGCCGTCTTTGTAAGTCCCTTCTTATCAAAATATGGAATCTGAAGCAAAAATATTGCAATGATTGCAAAGCTTATAAAACGTGCATCCGACTGAACTCCTACAAGAAGGAACTCAATCCCTACTTCATAAGTTGCAATTATCTTAAGCAGCTTCGTTGCCCTGTTACGCATGTAAATAACCGTATTAGCAATTGTGAATGCTGCCATCACCACGGTATTACCATATACAGTCATGGCTGAAATACTGCTCATAACCATCTTAAGCCACAAATATACAATAAATGAGCCTCCAAGAACTACTGTCGCAATAATATAGAACCTGTTCATTCTTCTATATCTCTCTGTCATGTCATTATACCTGTACTTCTTAACTTCCATTGCTAACCCTCCCATGTCATATTTTACAGTGTCTTATTTTTATAGTGCTTTAGTTACATTGTAGATTATAATTCAAACTTAATCCTTTTTCCAGAACTTTTATAAATCTTCCTCATTTTTTTTCTGATTATTTGCCTGTTTCCGCACAGCACTTTTCCAGGCAGCAATGCCAAGCTTCTTCCTGACAATAATATAGCACATGACCTGAAAAACTATGGTAACAAACCATGACGCCGGGTAGGATATGAACAGTATGTCAATTGAGCGATGAAATGGAAATACTCCATATATCCATACCAGCCTTGTTCCGACCGTTCCTGCAACCGAAAGAAGCATCGGAACAGTAGAATATCCCATGCCACGGAGCGCCCCCGGGAAAAGATCCATTATGCCGCACAGAAAATATGTAATAGTCGTAAATCTCAGAACCTCCATACCCGCCTTAACAACCTCAGCTTCATCCGTATATATCCACAGAAGCTTATTTCCAAAAAAATAAGCGTTGCAGCCTAACGTGAGCGCTACCATCATTGACAGACCAATGCACTCTAACAGAACCATTGTCATCCTCTTATAATTTCCGACACCGAAATTCTGGCTTGTGAAGCTCATGCATGCCTGTGTAACGGAATTGACCGATGCAAACAGAAAACCGAATATATTATTAGCCGCAGTGTACCCCGCCATCGCTATTGAGCCGAACGAATTTACCGATGACTGCAAGAGCACATTGGAAAAATTGATTACCATGCTCTGTATTCCCGCAGGTATTCCCACCTGACAGATCTGCTTAATATACACCCATCTCAGCTTAAGCTTGGAGAACCTGAGCTGATAGCTGCTGTCCGTCCTGTATAGACAGATAAGCACAAGAACACATGAGATTATCTGCGATACCACCGTCGCGATGGCAACTCCTGCCACGCCAAGATGAAATACCGTTACAAGAAAGATATTAAGACCCGCATTTACAACTCCCGCTATGACAAGAAAGAAAAGAGGTCTTTTCGTATCGCCCACGGCTCTCAATATGGAAGCTCCATAGTTATACATCATGAAAAAAGGCATTCCTACAAAATAAATTCTCATATAAAGTGTTGACTGGTCTATGACATCATCAGGTGTATCCATCAGCTCCAGCGCACCTCTTGCAAATATAAGCCCGACGAACACCATGACCACTCCGCTTATGAGTGCCAGTGCCATCGCACTGTGCACTGTCTCAGACATCTCCTTATCGCGCCCTGCTGCGTAAAAACGGGCTGCAATTACATTTGCCCCCAGTGATATACCTATAAACAGGTTGATAAATAAGTTGATTAATGAGGTTGTGGAACCCACAGCGGCAAGTGCCTGGCTTCCGGTAAATTTTCCAACTACAATTATATCGACCGCATTGAACATAAGCTGTAATATTCCCGACAGCATGAGCGGAAGTGAAAACGATATCAGCTTATCAAGCAAAGTGCCGTTGCACATATCTATCTCATATCTTTTACTATTATTTCCCATAAAAATCCTTTCCGTTTCATAACCAAGCATTACAGTATTATTATGATTCCATGCTCAAAAGGCGTAAATCCGATGCGAACCTGCCGCATGAGGATTTTGACCTTAACGTCATGATTATAGAACTATTGTGCGTTTTGTCAATATTTTTTTATGCAGCCGCGCTTGTTGTATTCTAATGTCATGACACTGATTTAATCAGAAAAGGAAAGTATCTATGGACAATGAACAGGCATTTTCCACAGATACTTTCCTTATTATTAAGTTATTTTATTTCCGCATCCAAAGCATTTTGTTTTTATGCTTATTTTCTTAAGCCATGCTTTTGGCGCAGTCAGTTAAATTTTAAATACCCCAATCTCCTCCATGAGCTTCTTCGCTGTCTCGTCACATCTTTCCACCTCGGCAGTAACACTATCAGCCTCAGCCTTGACATCAATCGTCTTCTGTGCAATATCTGTTGTGCCCTTAGCACCTTCGTTGGTCGCCGTGGCGATTCCGTCCATTGAGGAAAGCACACCATCAATAGAGGCTAAAAGCTCCTCCGATGTAGCGCTGAAATCACCGATAAGCATATCAATATACTTGGCATCCTGATTATATGCATCCACAACCTTATCAAACATATCATAGCTTGCAACAACATCCCCACCTACAAACTCAAGGAGCTGGCCGGCATCCTCTGAAAGTCTCTCAACCGAAGCCGTAACCGCCTCAGTAACCTGCTGAATCTTAACAACAGCCTCCTTCGACTGCTCTGCAAGACCACCAATCTCTGTAGCTACAACCGCAAAGCCCCTGCCTGCATCGCCTGCACGCGCAGCTTCTATTGAAGCGTTAAGTGCAAGAAGATTCGTCTGGCTTGTAATCTCCATGATTGAGGATGACAGCACCTCTATCTGCTTGACAACTCCAGCATCCTCAAGTGCCTTTGTAAGACCCTCTCTTATACTTCTGTGTACCTCTGCGACATGTTCACGCTGCTTTCTCGCAGTAGTCTGTGCCTCGGAAGCGCGTTTGTGAATGTCTGCCGCCTGCTGTGCTCCTTCCTGTGAACGTGTTGCAATATTCTTTGCGGCTCCCTCAATCTCGTTAGCCATGCTCTTGACTGTATCCGATGAAGCAGCTGTCTCCTCCATGCCTGCCGCAAGCTCCTGTGTCGTAGCCGATACATCCTCAATATTTCCGGTGAGTGATAATACATTCGTCTTAACAGAATCCACAACCTCGTCGATGGTACTGCTCTGCTCCTTCACCTCCAGTATAAGACCGCTGACCTGCTTCTTCATATTCTCAAGGTTCTCACTTAGTATTCCGAAGTCATCCCTTCTGTTCTGAAGCTGCTTAGGAAGCTCCTGTGTAAAATCACCCCTTGTGATATTCCCGATATACCCAAGTGTGTGCCTAAATGATCTGCTTAGCTCTACAGCCATATATACGCAGACTGCAAGGACAATCACTACAAGTGCTCCGCCCATGCCTGCAATCCTGTTCATCGCAGACCTGGCATTCGCCTTCATAGCCTGTGCCTCATCGGCTACTGTGGTATTAATATAATCAATGTAATTACCTGTTCCGATTACCCACTCAAACGGTTCAAAGGATTTACTGTATGCTCTCTTAGGAGATGCTTCCGTCTCACCTGCCTTAGGGAACATATAATCAACATATCCTCCATCCGGATTCCTTCCGGCACTTATAATGTCCTTCATATATGAATTACCGTTGGTATCCTTGGCATCCATACGGTTAGTGCCCTCAGTTGTATTTCCAAGAAGAACCACATTAACACCCTCATAGGTATCTGCCCAGAAATAACCGCCGTCACCATATCTTAGATCACGAAGAAGGCTCGCACCCATCTCCTTTGCCTTGTCAAGAGAATACTCTCCTCTCTCATAGCCCTCGTATACCTCATTCAGAAGAGAAATCGCACTGTCAACCTGATTCTTGATATTCTCATCATAGTCCGATTCAATGCTCGCACGAAGAACCATTTCTGAGTCCTTCTCCATCTCTGAGATGTGCGTTTCTGCCAGCAATACAATGGCAAGCGTACCTACAAGGGTAATTAATGCAAGCAGTATCATCTTAACGCGTACACTTAAGTTTTTCATCACCACAGTCCACTCCTTTTGTATTTTTTTAATATTTTATGCTTTTGGAAGTATAATCTGATTATACTACTTTTTTATTTGAATGTGTAGTACCAATTTACAAAACAGACTTTTTTTTAGGAAATTTCAGTCTAAGCCCTTTTATGTAAAAATAACAGGTAATCGCATAACATGATGTTGGGGACAAAACATCCACCTACATCTACATGCAATTACCTATTACCAGATTAGTTTACATAATTTATCTTCATCTTCTCATCAAGAGGATATCTGACAAGCTCTCTTCCATCAAGCTTCTCCCTTTTCATGTCAACGGCATTTATGCTGTGATTGTCGTAGGTCGTGTAATAATAGATGCCCTTCGTCGCATTGCAGCATGAGGTGTATATCGTTATCTCATACTTGCCCTCAGCCACCTTACAGCAGCCTCTCTGCTGGTCAACACTTCCGAGAATATGGAAAAACTGGCTCACGCTCTCCTCCTCGCCATCTCCCGAGACGGAATTGAGCTTCGTGTATGCCACCCTCGCAAATCTCGACGCAGACGATAAATCTCCGGGAAGTCCCAGCGCTCCCATTCCCCTGCTATAGGTTTTAAGCCCAATCTTGTCAGAGAATGTGTTCTGCGGCTGCTCCGGCGAGAGTGCCATATAGTTGTTCAGCATGAACATCTGCAGCTCAAACGGCGGATTGTTCGTGAGCACTCCGACCGGATTGTCATAAACCTGAAGCCCCGAAGCTGTGCATTCAACAGTGACTGCCTCATCCTTATCCGCAATCAGCCAGTGAAGCTGCGCCGCCGGAAAATGCTCGTTAAAGGTTGTCCCCACAAGGTTCATTCTTCCAAGGCGCTCCCTCGCCTGCGCCACGCTTCCGCACTGCGCGAGTATCCACGGAATAAACTCAAACTGAGCCACATTCTCGCGCCCCTCTGATACCTCCTGATACTTCGCATTCCCGACAAAGTTAAGACCTGCCATTCCAAGCCCCTTCTCATTTACCGCATCATAATAGAGCGGATATCCGTCCGCAACATGAGCCATGCCGACTATGGCATAATGGCTCTCAAGCTTTCCCTCATGCCTGAAATCAAACACATAATTGCGGGGTGTAACCGTCACATCATCCCCGTATGAAAATTCATAGTCTAAGGTTCTTCCGAAGTAAAAATCTTTTGTCTTATAGGTCGCTGCTGTGCACATGGACTGTACCTCTTTTCTTCATTATTATATGGTTATATGGGTGAAACAACAAATGAGACACATTTTGTCACTTAACTCATTATATTACTATATGCGGATACTGCAAAGTATATTTTGCCATTAGTATGTATGTTTTATTTTCCTCTATGCCCCATTATATATTTTATCACCATCTTTTCCTTTTTTATTGCGGTTCAGCATAAAACCAGCTTGCCCTCCATGAGTTTATTCCTCTCATTTTTCCTCTCCCCCACTCCCGCTGCCAAGCTGCCACCTCTCGTGGGCATAAAAGCCACTTTTTTCATTTTCTTGCCCTTAAAATACTCAAAATAAGGCAACTCGTGGGCATAGGAAGCAAAAATACGGCTTGTATGCCCACGTGCCACCCATAATCAGAGTGAAAAAGGGCATACAGCCGTATTTTATTGATTTTATACCCATGCGTACTGCAGGCAATGTCTGCTGACATTGCCTGCAGACATTGCCCGCAAGTACTGCCAACAGTAAGCAGCTTGAAGGTGAAGCTTTCAAGCCTTGCACTTTGATATTTCTACACAAAGATTCCAACCACCAGCTTCACAATGAGCGCCGCAGCCCACGCTATCGCACACTGCCATATTACAACTCCTACCGCCCACTTCATTCCAAGCTCTCTCTTGATTGCCGCTATCGCCGCTACACAAGGTGTGTACAAAAGACTGAACGTGAGAAGTGCTGCCGCTGCCACCGGCGATAATACTGTACCGATACCTGCTCCGAAAAGTACCTCAAGCGTAGATACAACACTCTCCTTTGCCATGAAGCCGCTGATAAGTGATGTGCATATACGCCAGTCGCCAAGACCAAGAGGCTTAAATAACGGAACCAGCAGCCCCGATATTCCCGCAAGTATGCTCTCGCCCGAGTCCTCAACCATGTTAAAATGAATGTCAAAGCTCTGTAAAAGCCACACAACTATAGTTGCAATAAGGATTACCGAGAATGCCTTCTGGAGGAAATCCTTTGCCTTCTCCCACAGAAGCTGTCCTACATTCTTAGGACTTGGCAGTCTGTAATTAGGAAGCTCCATGACAAACGGAACCGGTTCTCCCTTAAAGAGTGTCCCCTTGTAGAGAAATGCCACGAGTATTCCCACTAATATTCCAAAAAGATACAGCCCCGTCATAATAATTCCTCCCTGCTTAGGGAAGAATACACTCACAAAGAAAGCATATATCGGAAGCTTAGCCGTACAGCTCATGAATGGTGTGAGGAGTATCGTCATCTTACGGTCTCTCTCACTGGTGAGGGTTCTTGTAGCCATGACAGCCGGAACCGTGCAGCCGAAACCGATAAGCATAGGCACTATGCTTCTTCCAGAAAGACCAATCTTACGAAGAAGCTTGTCCATCATAAACGCAACTCTTGCTATGTAACCGCTGTCCTCCATGAGTGACAGGAAGAAGAAAAGCGTGACTATAATCGGGAGGAAGCTTAAGACACTTCCGACTCCTGTAAATATACCGTCGATTACAAGGCTTCTGAGCGCACCATTGACCTTAGCGGCAGCCATTGCAGCATCGGTGACCTGTGCAAGCTTATCTATTCCAAGTTCAAGAAGCTTCTGAAGAGCCGCTCCTACGACATTGAAGGTGAGATAAAATACCAACGCCATTATCGCTATAAAGCATGGGATTCCGGTATATTTTCCGGTAAGGATTCTGTCTATTTTCTCGCTTCTTATTCGTTCCTTGCTCTCCTTAGGTTTAACAACGGTCTGCTCACACAGTTTCTCGATAAAGTCAAAGCGCATGTCTGCTATCGCTGCACTTCTGTCAAGACCTCTCTCTGTCTCCATCTGCTTCACAATATGTAAAAGCGTCTCTGTCTCATTCTGGTCAAGCTTAAGCTTTTCAATTATGAGGTGGTCGCCTTCTATAGCCTTTGTAGCTGCGAAACGTACCGGAATATCTGCACTCTCTGCATGATCCTCAATAAGGTGTTCAACAGCATGTATACATCTATGAACCGCACCGCCATGATCCTGTTTATCGCAGAAATCCTGTCTTAAAGGGCGCTCCTGATATTTTGCAATATGCAGTGCATGCTTTACAAGCTCATCAACGCCCTCATTTTTTGCGGCAGATATCGGTATAACCGGTACGCCAAGCATTCCCTCTATGGTGTTGACATCAATGGAGCCATGATTTCCTGTCACCTCATCCATCATATTCAGAGCCACTACCATAGGAATGTCCATCTCAAGAAGCTGCATGGTAAGATACAGATTTCTCTCTATATTCGTGGCATCAACTATGTTGATGATTGCCTTTGGGTGTTCATTGAGCACAAAGTTACGCGATACAATCTCCTCACTGCTGTATGGCGACATCGAATATATTCCGGGTAAATCCGTAATGTTAGTGTTGGGATACCCTTTAACAGAGCCGTCCTTCCTGTCAACGGTGACACCCGGGAAGTTACCAACATGCTGGTTAGAACCGGTAAGCTGGTTGAAAAGTGTGGTTTTTCCGCAATTCTGATTACCCACCAGGGCATAGGTAAGCTTCGTTCCCTCCGGAAGCGGGTTCTCATCCTTCTTTGAATGGTACCTTCCATCCTCTCCCAGTCCCGGATGCTCAGATTTCTTTTCGTTCTCCACTCTCGCGTGTGGGTTGCTTCTCTTCTCAATACTGTCAATCTCTATCTGTGCCGCCTCGGCAAGACGCAGTGTAAGCTCATAGCCATGAACCTGAAGCTCCATCGGATCTCCCATCGGTGCAAGCTTTACAACAGTAACCTCTGCACCGGGAATCATTCCCATATCAAGGAAATGCTGTCTGAGCGCACCACTACCCCCGACTTCCTTAATAACACCGCTTTTACCAATCTGTAATTCACTTAATTTCATAACCTAATTCTTCCGTTTTCCTAAAATGAAGTGCATTCTCAATCAGGGCAGACTGCCGGAGTATTCCGGTGCACTACATCTTAAAATATTCAATACTTTTAACGAGCTTATCAGCAATCGTCTTCAGCTCGTCCGCACTATTGTACACCTGCTTGAAGGTATCTGCAACAATTTCTGTCTGCTCATAGGTACTCTTTGTGCTGTCAAGATTCTCGGCAGATATCTCTGAAAGATGTTCAACTGCCTGAAGCACTTCATTCCTGGCACCTTCAAGTCTTCCTGAGCTCTCCTTTATCTGTGCAATGCTCTTCATGGAGCTTGCAATCTCCTCTATAACCTCTGCGACAACCTGCTGTGTTTCCTGCATGCTCTCGCTCTGACTGGCTATAATTTCCTGCATCTGCTGCATTGCCTGTACTGCCTTCTCCGAGTCAGCTCTAAGCACCTCTGCCGTAGCTTCAATCTCCTTGCTTGACTCATTAGACTGCTCCGACAGATTCTTAATCTGCTCTGCAACAACTGCAAAACCTCGTCCGCTGTCTCCTGCTCTTGCCGCTTCTATTGAAGCATTGAGACTTAAAAGACCGGTGTCCTCCGCAATCGAATTGATAAAGGTCGTAGCCGCCTGAATCTTTTTAACCGACTCATTTGTCCTGTTAGTCTGCTCCTGCACCTCACCGATTATCTTTTTGACATCCTCATTTATCTGTCTGAGGCTTAAAAGTGTTTTAGACGCCTTCTCACTTGAACTCTGCATTGAAGCAGCGTTACCGCTCAACAACTCTGCTTCATTTGATGTCTCTGTTATATTATCTCCCATAATCTTCATCTGCTCAGACGTACTCTGTGAATTTTCCGCCTGAAGCTGCGAATTATCAACAACCTGGCTTACCGCCGTGCGGACATCATTCATGGTTCCGTCAGTGTTGTCCGCTGCCGTTCCAAGGAGCTGTGAAGCTTCAAGAAGAGCCTTCGCGTTATCGGTTATTTCCTTTATTGTAGACCTCATAGTGTCACGAAGCGTTATGGTAACTCTTGAAAGCTCACCTATCTCATCCTTCTTCTTAAGAAGCTTATCATCAACCCACACATCCAGATTTCCTTCAGCCAGCCTGCCAACCATCTGAATACTTGTCTTGATATTTCTGCTCATACTGCCTGCGAGCCTGATTCCAACTGCGATACATATAAGCATGACAACGATTACCGATGAACATATTGAGCTTAGAATACGTTTAACAACCGCTTCCTTTTCCTTTAAATTAGTACCCACAAAAATCATTCCTATAATCTGATTATCCGAATTATTCTGGTGTACAGGCATAAAATAGCCGTAATTCAATTCTCCTTCGATTGAAACTGCACTGCTGAAGTACTCCTCTCCTCCTTTTAGTACCTTCTCGACAATCTTATCTCCTGCTCTCGAGCCTAACACACGGTCACCGTTGGCATCCTTCGCCGATGTCATGATTCTTTCGTCTCCGTAGAAAAAGGTTACATCCATTCCGCTGTTGCTCTTTATCTTATCGACCAGGCTCTCCGACTTGGATATATTATAGCTGCCCTTCCATATATCACCATTTGTGCTCTGAATATAATCTCCGGCATTCTGGTCATAAGCTGCAAGCGTCGCTGCCGCCGTTCCCTTCAGAGCCTCCTCAATCTCACTGGTCACCGCTTTTCGTACCTGAGTACTGATGAAAAAAATCGATATCACACCAAGCATAAGCACCGGACCAATAGCTATCATCAATATTTTTTTCTTAATATTCATCCTTACCCTCCTACTCTACCACGTCCACGGTCTTAAAATACCAGTTAATCGCTCCTGTTATTTCAGCATCATCCAAAGTCCTGCCTGCTTCACCGACTGTCTCGCCTGTATTGGTTTCTATCACTCCGTCAAACACACCCAGCTCACCCGACAATATTTTTTTCTTAGCCTCATTCACCTTCTCAGCCGTGCCATCCGCACAGAAATCTGCAAGCTCTGTGATTCCCACAAGGTTCTCGCTCATACCTCCGTAATAATTGCTTCCATCCCATGTTCCATCTATAACGCTCTGAACTGCAGCCGTATAGTATGCACTCCAGTTCCAGATTACACTGCACAGGCATGCATCAGGAGCCTCCTTGCTCATATCCGAATTATAACCGATGCCATACACACCTCTCTCCTCTGCAAGTGTCTGCGGATATGAAGTATCACAATGCTGTGTTATGACATCGCAGCCCATATCAAGAAGAACCTCTGCAGCCTCCTTCTCTGCTTCCGGAGCATACCAGCTGTTCGTAACCTTCACATAAACCTTAGCATCCGTATTCACAGAATATACTCCCAGTGCAAATGCATCAATTCCGCCTGTAACCTCTGAGTTGCTTGAATCCATCGCCGCAACATATCCAATCTTATCGGTCTTTGTATTCATCCCGGCAACAATTCCACTTAAGTACCTTGCCTGATAGATTCTGCCAAAGTAATTGTTAAAATTCCTGCCATTGCTCATATTCCCCGTTCCATGAGAAAAATACACATCAGGGTACTCTTCTGCCATCTTAGCTGTTGTCTTCATGTACCCCCAGCTTGTGGTGAAGATTATATTACAACCCGCGTCAATACACTCCTTTATAGCCTTTTGCGTTGCCTCCTCGTCCGAATCATCAACATTGATTTTTCTCACTATCTGACTGTCCGACAAGCCAAGATTCTGCTGCATTCCCTGAATACCAAGCTCATGCGTATAGGTATATCCGCTGCCCGCCGCCGGGTCTGATAAATGCAGCACTCCAACCTTAATTTCATCCTTGGATATGCCCTTCTTTACAGTCTCCGTCTGCTCCTTATCCACAGCCACCCCCCGCGCCGTCTGCCTGCTGCTGTTCCCGGTGAGATTCGTCGCATAATCATCAAGCTGAGAATCCTTCGAACATCCCGAAAGCAGCATACATGCCATAACTAATACCGTCACTTTCTTTAAAAAACTTCTCATAGTATTTTCTCTCCCTTGTATTTTAATAAGTTCCGGAATTACATACCATATTATAATCCAAGTGAAAATGCAGTGCAATAATTTTTATGATTGTAGAAGAATAGTGAAGCGGACATTCGCAATCCGCTTTCGCTACTTGCTCATGAACGCGGTTCGCATCCCCCTTACCCACCGCTTAGTGTTCTACACACTTAATGCGGAGGATTGCTTATTCTGCGTTCAAACATTTAAGACCGCCACGCCTGATATGACATACTATAATATCAGAACCTGAGGGCACAAGTCCGATATAAGCTTACCTGTAAGAGGATTTTGGCAGCTATTGAAGCTGATATCCGAAGATTTTATGGAATAACAATTAATTTCGTCTTATTACAATATCAGCCTGTAAGGGATTACCGGAAAATTTGACATATTGTTTTCATGAATATATAATAGTACAAGGTCAAAAGCCGTTCTGCACATCATATTGCTGATACAACAACTGATACGCATAATTATAACACATTATAAGCCGGCATTTTTTGACTGTGCACATCATCAGATATATTTTAAAAAGGAGATACCAATGAAAAAGTTTAAAGAATTTCTTAAACGAAAAGATATCGAAATCTCTGCAAAGAGATACGGTATTGATGCCCTTGGTGCAATGGCACAGGGACTATTTGCTTCATTATTAATAGGTACAATCATAGCCACGCTCGGCGAACAGCTCGGCATTGCCCTGTTGGTGACAATCGGCGGATATGCCAAGGCTGCAACCGGTCCCGCAATGGCTGTCGCCATCGGATATGCCCTCCACTGTCCTCCGCTTGTTCTGTTCTCACTGGTAGCTGTCGGTTCGGCAGCTAACACGCTTGGAGGTGCCGGCGGTCCGCTTGCTGTTCTTATCATAACAGTACTCGCTGCTGAATTCGGAAAGGCAGTCTCAAAGGAAACCAAGATTGATATTATCGTCACTCCGTTTGTGACTATCGTTATAGGAAGCCTTCTTGCAATGCTTCTCGCACCTGCAATCGGAAAAGCTGCCAGCAGTGTCGGTGCCGCAATCATGTGGGCAACTGAACTGCAGCCATTCTTTATGGGAATAATCATTTCCGTGATAGTCGGTATCGCACTCACCCTGCCTATAAGCAGTGCCGCAATCTGTGCCGCATTAAGCCTTACAGGACTCGCAGGCGGTGCCGCACTCGCTGGCTGCTGTGCCAACATGGTCGGCTTTGCAGTGCTCAGCTTTAGGGAAAACAAGTGGGGCGGTCTGTTCGCGCAGGGCATCGGAACCAGCATGCTCCAGATGGGAAATATCGTTCGCAATCCTCGTATATGGCTCCCTGCCATACTCACCTCAGCCATAACCGGTCCGATTGCCACCTGCATATTCAAGCTTCAGATGAACGGTGCCGCCGTAGCTTCAGGAATGGGTACCTGCGGTCTGGTAGGCCAGATTGGTGTGTACACCGGATGGCTCAATGATATAGCAGCCGGAACCAGAACTGCCATCACAGGCTTTGACTGGCTGGGACTTATACTCATAAGCTTCATACTTCCCGGTGTCCTCGCATGGGCATTCGGATTGTTCTTTAGAAAAATCGGCTGGATCAGGGAGAATGATTTAAAGCTGGACTTATAAGGTCCAGCTTTTTTGCTCTACTCTGTGCGCTCTTTTCCCCAGAAGAACAGCGCTACCGTTCCCGGTCCCGTGTGGCTTCCTATCGTTGTCCCCACATAGTTAATCTCCACAGCTCCATCAAGCTTAGGAAACTTTTCCTCGACAAGCCTTGCGACCTCCTTCGCGTCCTCAACGCAGCCCGACTGGGAGATATAACACTTTCCCGAATAGTCAAGGCCATCCCGTGCATTCTCAGCCATTCTGTCAACGATAGCCTGAATCACCTTTTTCTTCGTCCTTATCTTATATCTCGGAATAAGACGCCCCAGATTATCCATATTAAGCAGCGGACAGATGTTAAGTACCTTGCCTATCGCACCCGCTGTCTTAGAAATTCTGCCGCCCTTGATGTAGAATGAGAGGTCGGTTGAAAAGAACCAGTGATTGAGTCTGAGCTTGTTCTCCTCAATCCACTCATGGAGTTCATCTATGCTCCTTCCCTCAGCGCGCAGAGTCGACAGTGTATCCATAATCAGTCCATACCCCGATGAGGCTCCAAGCGAGTCCACAACATATATCTTCCTGTCCGGATACTTTTCCTCGAGTGCAGCCTTCGCTATATTGGCGGAATTGATTACGCCCGATATTCCCGACGAGAGACACACATGCAGAATATCATATCCCTCCCGCAAAAACGGCTCAAAATACGCCTCAAACTCATCTGCATTGACCTGTGAGGTCTTCGTGTCAGCGCCCGCCGCCATTCTCCTGTAAAAATCCTCAAAGCCAATCGTCTGCCCTAAATCATCCGGGTACTCAACACCGTCAAGCTCATAGTGGAAACATATATACTTTACATCAATCGCCTCAAAATGCTCCTTTGTCAAATCAGCCGTGGAGCAGCAGCTCAAAATATACTTTTCCATGTGAATAGCCTCCTTAAAATATATTTCAGTTATATAATATGTTGTTTGGTCAAAACATCCGCTATAAACCTAGCGTGTATAACGTAAGGCTGTTACACGCTGACTGTTCTGTACTCAACCCCAAGCTCCGGCAGTACTTTTTCAAACACATCCTTCGTCTTAATTCTGAGACTTGATGTATTTATACATGGATGACATCCAAAATATTCCGACCTAAAAACATCCTCATCAACAATAAGATGTACTCTATGCTCATGGTCATTCATCAGCCCCATAACACTCACCGAGCCAGGCGTTATATCAAGAAATTCAAGCATCTTATCCGAATCCGCAAATGACAGACGTGATGCACCAATCTGCTTAGATACCTCCGCTGTCCTAAATTTCTTGTCAGCACAGAGCATCAACAGATAGTACTCTGTTTTAGCCGAATTAGTCAGGAACAAATTCTTACATATAACCGCCGGTTCCAACAACTCATCAATTGCAGCGCATGCTTCCATTGTGTTAACTTCCTCATGGTCAACACGCTGATACTCAATCCTCAGCCTGTCAAGCAAATCATAGACGCGGATCTCCTTTTCTAGCCTGCCTGTAACCTCCTTCGGTCTGCCGTCTTCCAATGTCAATGTCCCCAACTTAATTTCCTTCTTTCTGTGTAATATTGTATTTTTATTATTCGGGTGTCAAAACATGCTGTATATCCCTAGCTGTGTATAACGTATTATATTTATGCATATCACGACTTTTGGGAGAAGCTTAGATGTTCTTAGAGCTCTGTTCACACCCTAGCCAGAACCGGCACGGATGCCGGTTCAGAAGCAATGCATACAAGGATGTATGCCTGCTTCGGTGGCGAACATATAGAACACTTTATCAGAGTTCTTAGAACATCTTGCTTCGGACAATGGAGCTGATATACATAAATATAATACGTTATACACTCATAAATCAGATTAGCATGTTTTGACACCCGAATCATTTTTATGACTTACTATCGCTTATAAATATTTTCAAAAAACTGCAGAACCCCATCCTCAACCGCGAACTGCTCAAGCTCCTCCTTTGACAAATCATAATAATACTTGTTGGTTCTTATGTGTATAGAAAGACTATCAAGCGGAAAGCCCTTCTTTCTTATAGCGCTGTGCTGTGTATCCGCAATAATAAAAGGCTCACTCGCCATCGAAGGTGCCATTGACTCATAGATATGCTCCCCGTCCTGCACGAAACATATTGCATTCCTGTACCTGGCCGTGAGGTTTCCATATTTTTTTGCAAGCCCCGAATAGTATTCCACCATCTCATCATCCGAAAGACATTTACCGTTCACATTGCGCACATGCACACCCGGCTGAAGCTCATCCGGCACATTGTCAAAATACAGCCCCGAATCACAAGAAAATACCGGCATATCAAAAGCCCTATAGTAAGCCAGAGCTTTTATCCGCGCGTTTTCAAGAGGAGTGCTTCCTGTCTCCGCAACCTCCGGAATGTCCATTCCCTCCGCCCTCAAATCATTCAGACCAATAAGCTCTATATCTATCTTTTTGAGTCTGTTACGCATAACAGAAAGCTTTGCCGCGTTTCCCGTGCCAAATAGTAGTTTCATTGCAATCTCCTCCGGAGGTAATGTAATCTTCTTCATATGTTTTGCCCCCAACTCATAACATAAAACATTATACCCAACTCATAACACAAAACATTATACCCATCTATTGCAGTGAAAACAAGCTGTTAGTACTTAGATTATTGATTTCTTTGCTTTATTTTCTATAGACCATGCCTATATCAGAGTTCTTAGAACATCTTGCTTCGTACAACGGAGCTGATATGCATAAATATAATACGTTATACACTCGTAAATTAAATTGGCATGTTTTGACCCCAACATCATTAAGATATTTTTCATACAATATTACATAACAATTTCACTCTCGAAATATTGTTCCTGAAAATGAATCTGTCTCCTGATTTCTTCCTTTGAAAAAGTTACTCCGTCTGGCACAACTACCCACTTTTCTTCTATATCATCTTTTCTATAAACAATGGCAATAATTTTACCTGTAAACTTACCTACTGGCTCATTTACACCTAATATATAGGCATCCTGCTCTTCTCCATCTGGTGCCAAATGGATTCTTTAGTATAATACCATACACTTCCTCCAATAATGCCCAAAATGTTTCCGCTGAATTCTTATTAAACAATGCTTTTGACAGCGCCATTTGACACTATCCTCTGTAATGCCAACAAACGTACATCCGCCGCAGTAAGATGTCTGAAATATCTTAACGCTTCATCCTGCGTTTCTATTACAACTCCCTCTACAACCTGTACATTCTTTTTACTAGCTTGCTTGTCACGAATCTCATTAAATATTGCATCCAAGACTTTTTCTTCTGGTACTAATCCCGGATTATCTTTTATAATAGCCTTCACATATTCACTAGGTTTTCTATCATCAACTACAAATCTTACTTTTTTCAAGAAATCTGAAATATTGGTATCCGTAATATCCTTATCATCAATATACTCTTTTTCCTTAGTTTCTTCTTTTAATCCCTCTACCATCTTCTGTAATGCATCGAAATTCACATTTTCAATACCAAACGAATTAATTTCATCATCAATTCTTACGGTATTAGAAACACCACCAACAAATAATATGTAATCCGCGAAATCAAAATCATACATATAATTTTTAAACAATGTTACTAACTCTTTTCATATTGCCTTTGGCGAGTTTCCTTTTGCTCCTTTTGACTGTATATCCCATAACTTATCAGAAAATGCATCCATACCAGTCAAATCATTAAAAAAATCAACGATAAAATAGTATATCTCTTCACTATCTTTTCTCAGATTCATTAGATATAATAGTGCCTTTGTTTCTGTTTCAGCTCCCGATTTTCTTGTTTTTTCTGACGATTTCACGATATATGACATTACTTCACCTTCTCTCCTGATTCTTGTATTTTTTTCCTAACCACATTGGTTAAGATATGGTTAGGTTATTTTCTCACGAAAAATATTTCTGATTTTTACTTGATGGCTTTTCCGGTATAGTCATCTTTAACACACCATTTTTCAGCATAGGTGTTAAATACTTTCTTCTAAAACTTGTCCTGCTATCAAAATAAAATTCATCCATTATTTCTTGGACCGATTTCGGTTCTTTACAAAAATCAATGATTTGCTTGTTCAAATCCTGACCATTTTGGTTAGGATAATGGTCAGGATGCTGACCATCATTCCTCAACAACCCCAAATACTTATCACAAGCCTTACACAGAACCATAATTCCAGCCTCATTAATCTCGTATTCCGGCAATGGTCCATCATACAACACACAGGCTTCCCTAATCTTCTCAAATCCTCTTCCCCACGCTTCAATCATACCGCTTTTGAAAAAGATATTAGCCAATTTCGGATTATAAGGCTTTGATGAATGCTTCATAAACAACTTGTCAGTTGAATCCAGATTTGGAGGCATCTCACCATCATTCCAAATATATATCTTGTCCTCATAAACGCTAATCTGGATTGGATTGCAGCTACTGTAATCCTTATGAACAATGGCATTCAACAAAATCTCACGGAATGCGTCCTTGTGGAACATAAATTGCTCAATTCTCTGGACTCCCTCATAATCAATCAAGGCCTTCATATATTTTGTATAAACTAAATCAACGGTCTTATCTACCTGCTCTATCAAAGGCCCGTGCACCTCATCCTGATACACCAAATCCGAATCTGATTTTCCAAAATATCCGATTTTGATATAAGAACCTGTTACCCACTTCTCTGGATCTTTATAAAATGCAAGCATTGCTGCTCTTATCAAATATCCATCTTCATCAATTAGGTGCAGGTTATCCATCAAGATAGTATCTTCCACACTGACT
>OGGA01000013.1_pt1 | contig 138368 bp, 111 predicted proteins | sample 1571041 | NCBI WGS metagenome assembly OGGA01 (sample SAMEA2582057, study PRJEB24529) | metagenome | biome: Human gut stool | place: China | collected 2011 | reverse complement strand
GGTTTCATACGTCTTTTCTTTTTTACTTTTTTGAGTTGACTACCGGTCAACAGAAGTTGACCGTTGTTAAAACAGATGCTTTCAAGTGAAGTGCTTGACGGCGATGAAGCATATGAGTTTACATGTGTTGTAAAAAAGGCTTCTATCGTTGAGGCAAATAAGCCAATCCGTAAAACATTGCGTCCATGCCCGGAAGAAAGTGCAAATTGGGACGAAACGGAGAACCTATACGGGACAACTGCAGGAAGGGAGGCAGTGGATAAGGCAAAGGGGAAGGAGGAAGTAATATAAATTTTATAATTTTATGTTGCAAAGCGGACATTTCCATAATAGAATAAAGATAGAAAAGAATGCAAATTACATTGAGTAATAGGCAGAAGAACAGCCATACTAATAAAGGAGGTGTTTATATGGCAACTTCTAGTATCACGAAGAATTTTATCATTTCCGGTCAGAAGCAGGTAGAGATGTTTGTCGATGCGATAGAGAATTCTGCCAATAATCGCCCGGTGCGCACTCCAGTATCTGCGAGACAGATAAAAGGAGAAGCAGAGTTGAGAAAATTCATGGAAAAGAGGAAGAAAGCGGATGTCGGTCAGAGATAATTATACGATGATTAACATTCGTGAGTATTTAGCTTTAGGAACTGATGAAGAGGTCGGAGAGCCTGCGCTTGTCAGATTGCTCTCCGATTTTTCATGTCCAAAGAACCTGGATGTTGAATATTTTTTGAAGAAAAATGCAATAGAGTTTACCAAAAAGAATCAGTCCGTTACATATTTGGTCTTTTCCAATGATGAGGGAGAACTGATAGGCTATTTTAGTATAGCATTGAAGCCGTTGACCGTGAGAGGTGAAACAGTAAGCAACACAGTAAAAAGAAAATTATTGCGAATAAGTGAGCTGGATGAAAAATCACAGACATATACAATGTCAGCGTATTTAATCGCACAGCTTGGCAAAAACTTTGCTGATGGTCGAAACAATAGAATTACCGGAGCAGAGCTGCTGGAACTGGCATGGTCGGTTATCGAAGAAATGCAGTATATGGGTGGAGGAATGGTGGTATTCCTTGAGGCAAATAATGACGATAAACTGTTGAAATACTATAATGATAACAGATTTTCACAGTTTGATACCAGACAAACCACTTCAAAAGACCAGGAGCCACATGAGCTGGTGCAGTTACTAAGACTGCTTTAATTAAATATTTTATAATAGCGTAAGGTGCATGGAAATAAAAATCCATGTGCCTTTTTTGTTTTGGAAATACCATCTTGCAAATACAGGGCGGTATTTTCTGCATAGAAGGGAGATAGATCGTATGGCAGATAATCAAACAGAGAAACAAAAAGTACAGGAACTTACAGACAAGCTGGAACGTGGATTGACAGAACTTTTCAACAGTGACAGTTACAAAAATTATCTTTCCACGATGTCAAAATTTCATAATTACAGCTTTAATAATACACTTTTGATTGCCATGCAGAAGCTGGAAGCATCCCTTGTGGCAGGCTATAAGGCATGGCAGAAGAACTTTGAGCGTCATGTGAATAAAGGGGAGAAAGCAATCCGTATTCTTGCACCCGCACCCTATAAAATCAAAGAGGAGTGTATAGTTTCTATGATCTGGACGAAGAAGTAAAGAAAGAATTTCAGATGACTCTTGAAGAGTTTGTACATATAGAAAATCTTCGCTGGAGAGACCCCAAAAGAGGCCGAATAATTAAAAAGATACTATCAAAGGAAGAAAACATGTTTTTTGTAATTTCACCAATATCATATACAGATAATTTCGGCAAACGCATAACGGAAGATAACATACTTTCGATTGAACTTGTAGATACCCCGGCTAATATATTTGACAGACTGGTTTTTAGCGATACAGATGACACAATATATAAGGATGATGACTACAAAAATCAATGTCGAGACTATTACATGTCTGACATTAAAGCGGACCTTGAATGGTATGGAAATGTTTATTCCAAAATAGGAGTAAAAAATAGATTTGAGATAAATAATGACTCTCCTAAAACAGCCGTAAAAAGATTAATTAAAGAATATGGGTTAAGTGAGTGATGACAGACTGTTTGAGTGGTAAAATTTTAGGAAGTTAAGAATCAAATATTTCAAAAGAGTATTGACAACGGAAAGATTTGCATTACAATAGTGGTGTGGGGTATAACTACTATGAATAGTTTTGAATTTTTGGAAAAACTCGGTTTTTCATCTAACGAGGCAAAAGTATATGGCACGTTGATAAAACACAAAGTGCTAAACGGCTACGAAATCGCCAAATTGTCCGGCGTTGCGCGTTCGTTGGTTTATGAGGTCATCAATCGTTTGATTGCAAAGGGCACGGTCATCCGTATAGACGGAGAACCTAATTTTTACAAGCCTATCGAGTATCAAGACCTTATCCGCAGCATTAAGGAAGAAAACGAAAAGAATATTGCCTGCGCAGAACGCGAACTTCAACAACTCGCAACGGAAAATGCCGACGTCGATTACGTAATGAATATAGTGGGCGAAGAAAAATACGTTGCCAAGGCAAAGGAACTTATCGACAGCGCGCAAGCGGAAATTTCGCTGTCCATTTGGCGGGAGTCGTTCGAAGTGCTGCGTAGTAATATCGAAAACGCAATATCCCGCGGAGTAAAGGTGCATGTTTTTACCTTCGAAAGTATTTCGGTCGCCGGCGCAATGGTGTATTCGTACAATATCAACGACGTTTCAACTCTGTTTCCCTACCGCAGAACAACAATCATAATCGACGGCGGAGAGTGCTTAGTCGGCGAAGAGGGCGCTCGCAACATTTACGTGCATACGCGCAATCATTCGGTTGTTTCTCTTGCCACCGACGAAATTGTTTTGAATGTTTTTTGGAATAAACTTATCGAAAAAGAAAACCTGCTGTCCAAGGGTTGCTCCGGTGCGGATTTTTTGCAAGCCATACACAATTTGGCGGAGCGCTACGGCATTACCGACGAGATGACCAAGAATTTTCTTGTTTACAATTTTCAAAAGGAGAAAACTCAAAATGGAAAAAAATGTTGAACGATTACAGGCGCGCGAAGCCAAAGAACTTATCCGCCGCGAAAAGCAGTTGGGCGCAAGAAGCAACAAGTTTTATCTGATTTACTTGTTTATGATTTTGTCGCTCATCTACATAACGGACGAAATGGCGTCTACTATATCCATTCAGTTTCAGGCGAATATAGTTACGGAATTCTTCGTAAAAAATATGGGTATGGAATACGGCGCGGGATTATCGCTCTTTTCCGCCATAGGTTTTATTTCCTATCCGGTAACGTTGCTTATTATTTTCTACCGTCCCCTTGCGGACAAATTCGGGCGTAAGCCGTTTTTGGTTATTAACACGTTATGTATGGGGTTAGGGCTGTTCCTTGTGTATTTATCTAAGGATATCTACGTTTACATGATAGGCGGCACGTTGATGGGTTTTATGGTGTCGCACGATATGCAATGTGTGTACATACTGGAATGCTCCGACGAAAAGTCCCGCGCCCGTAACTACGCAATCGTAAAAGCGGTGGCGATAATGGGTACGTTGCTTGTTCCGTTGCTTAGGGCTACGCTTATGCAAAATGTAAGCGAGCGTTGGCACGTTGTATATTTAGTTCCGGCAATTATCGGTTTTGTAATGGCGTTATTCGCGTTGCTTTTTGCAAAGGAAACAAACGCGTTTTTAACAAAAAGAATAGAGTACTTAAAAACTCCCATCGAAGAACGCGAACAACGCAGTAAGGAAGATCGCGAGCAAAACGCTCAAGGCGGAATTCTGACCGCTGTAAAATTCGCATTCAAACACAGGCAATTACGCTTTTTGATCATCGCCTGCTGTTGTTTCTATCTTGCTTCGTTAGGTACGGCAACGTACAGTACGGTTATGGCAAAGTCTGCTTTGATGACGGAAGAAGAAATAACTCTTGCTCTATTCTTGTATCCCGTAGGCAACGCGCTGTTTACGTTGATATCGGGTTTTGTGTCGGACAAATTCGGGCGCAAAATAACTATAATTGCGATGTCTTGTTCGGCGTTGGCGTGCTATTTGCTGTTTATTTTAAGCGGTATGTTCAAGTGGACTCCGTATTTGACAGGCTTTGCAATCGGAGGATTTATGGGCAGTTACTGGGGCGCGGGCGATACTATCGGCGGAATAATGTTCTCCGAGTCTTCTCCTACAAACTTGCGTTCGTCCGTAACTGTAATCAACACGTTGCTTAACGGAGTTATGGGCGGACTTGCAACGGTTATCACTATGATACTGCTTCCTATCATCCCCGAAAAGATGTTCGGCTATATGTACTTGGGTTTGACTGTGCCGGGGCTTGTGGGCGCAATCGTAATAATGTGGCTGTTTGTCGGCGAAACTCGCGGACTGGATCTTAAAACGGTAACGGGTACGGAATGGGATAAGCCTAAAAAAATTAAATAAGAAACACAGGACGGTGAATAAAAATGGATAACAAATATTTTGAACTCGGCGCAAACGAACAGCCGTTGGATATTATCAAGGAAACGTGCGGTTTTGCAGGCATATTCAAACAAATAGGAGTGATAGGGGATTCTTTGGCGTCGGGTGAGTTCGAAAGCCACGACGAAAACGGCAGCATAGTTTATACCGATATGTACGAGTATTCGTGGCCCGCTGTTTTGGAGCGCATTACGGGGACGAAGTACAACAATTATTCTCGCGGCGGAATGACCGCGCGCGAGTATATGCAAAGTTGGGCGGATGCAAAAGGATTTTGGCAATGGAATCAAGCGTATATCATTGCGCTGGGCAATAACGATTCGTTTGTCTTCGGACATCCGTTGGGAAGCGTCAAGGACGTTAACGCAGAATGTCCGCAGGATAACGCCGATACATTCTTCGGCAATATGGGCAAAATCATTTGCAAACTTAAAACGATCGAGCCAAATGCGCGTATTTTTGTCGTTACTCCGCAACTTCGCGGTGATGCCTGCGATAAAGATATTCGTTATATCGCAAGCGAACTTGCCAAATTGTGCGATATGTTTGACTTTACGTACTTGCTGGATATGACTGCGCATGCGCCTGTATACGATGCCGAAATGCGTAAGTCGTTCGGGCTGGGCTTCCATCCGAACCCGATGGGGTACTATGCTTACGCATTGATGGTGGCTAATTATATCGATTACGTTATACGTAGTAACCCTCGGGAATTTGCAACGATACCGTTTGTCGGTACGTCGCTCAAAAACAAAGATTACAAATAGTATGTATTTCTGAAATGCACAATTAACTAAACTTGTAGATGTTTTCGTTGCAAGCTTACAACAATTAATACTAAATATATAACCGTTTTGGGGACGAAGGCATTTGAGCATTCGTCCTTTCTGTTATGCTTGACAAAGAAAATGCGAAGGGAATTATAGCAGTTGCGCAGAGGTTGCAAAAGTCTAATACCATGGAATACTGCAATGCAGCTACTTCCTCCACCGTTTTTCTGTTTTCACATTCACGAATATACAAATTCGCTAATTTGTTGGCTTCTGAAGAACTTACTCCTGCAGGAATTGCAGAGATTCCTATTAGTAGAAAGTCTGAAAGAAAAGTCCTCGTCAATACCACTACAACTATTAGCCAAAAATGAGAAAATATTGATTTTGGCTAATAGAAACAGTATAATAAGTACATACTGTTTGTGAAAGGATGATGCAGATGAAGCTGATAGAGCGTAGACAGTATTTAGATAAGTTAATCAATGTACTTGGGACTCCGGATATCAAGGTCATTACCGGTGTAAGACGAAGCGGAAAGTCAAAGCTGCTAGAAGCATTTAGAGCATATATTGAATCGGAGAACCCGGATTGTAATATTATTCAGATAAATTTTAACCTGCCGGATTTTGATGATTTACTGACTTATCGCGCATTATACGATTATGTAAACGCACATTATGTTGCAGGTAAAGAGAATTTTGTCTTTATTGACGAAGTGCAAATGTGCAAAGATTTTGAGAAAGCAGTCAATGGACTTCATGCCAGCGAGAAGTATGATATCTATATTACCGGTTCTAATGCTTTTTTATTAAGTTCGGATTTGGCTACGTTATTTACAGGGCGTACTTTTGAAATAAAAGTATATCCGTTTTCCTTTAGTGAGTATATGGAGTACTTTGGCTTGAAAGACCGCTACGACGCTTTGGATAAGTATGTGCTAGAGGGTGGAATGTCTGGTTCCTATCTTTATAAAAATCAGGAAGCAAAGTATGATTATATAGCTGATGTGTTTGATACACTGATAGTGCGTGATATACGCAAAAAATACAAGATAAGAAATACGCAGCTGATGGACAGAATTGTGGATTTTCTTATGGATAATGTGTCGAATCTTTCGTCTGCGCGTAACATTACCAATACTCTGGGAAGCATGCAGGAGAAGATACACCATACGACAGTTGGTAATTATATGCAATATCTGTGCAATGCATTCGCGTTCTATAAGGTTAGGAGATATGATATTAAGGGGAAAAAGTATTTATCGAGCAATGACAAATACTATTTGAGTGACCATACTTTCCGTTATGCAAAGCTTGGAACAAAGAATATGGATTACGGGCGGATACTAGAGAATATCGTGGCTGTTGAGCTTCTGCGTAGAGGATATGAGGTTTATGTGGGCATATTATATAAGAAGGAAATAGATTTTGTCGCGGTGAAGCGGAGTGAGAAAATATATATGCAGGTATCTGATAATATCAGTGAAGAGAAGACCTTTGAAAGAGAGGTAGCTCCACTTTTGCAGATTAAAGATGCATACCCTAAGTATGTGATAGCCAGAACCAGGCATGATGAATACCAGTATGAGGGAATCAAGGTTATTGATATTGCAGATTGGTTGTTGGATAAATAAATCTATTAGCCAAAAATGAAAAAAAGAAGAAATTGGCTAATAGAATAAAGCGAACCAAATAGAGGATAATGAATAAGGCATTGGTCATAATCGGCTGATGCCTTTTTTGTGCACCATTTTAAGCAGATATAAAGTGGTTTATAAGAAAATATAGGCGCAGTTATAGGTGCCGAAGATTTAGGTTCTACGATTAAGTATACTGTTCTTGTAAATGGAAAAGTATTAACTTTCTTTGAGGACCAACTTTCTGTTGTCAGTGCACAGAATAATGACTTGTTTTATTCTGCTAAAGACGTTAATTCCTTGCTTACTGCAAGATTGATACTCAATCCGAGTATCACTTCGTTATATTCTCTAAATTTCGCGAAAATTGATTTTATACCATATCAATTTCGTCCTGCCTTAAAGATTATTAAATCCGATAGTCCGTGAATTTTAATCGCTGATGGGGTTGGCGTTGGTAAAACTATTGAAGCCGGACTTGTGCTCAAAGAACTTGAAGCCAGATTTGACATTAAGTCTGTTATGGTTATTTGTACTCGTCCTCTTATTACTGAAAAGAAATGGCAAAATGAGTTGAGACGTTTCGGTTAAAAATTCGCACATATAGATGGCAAACAACTTAGCTATTGCATTGATGAAACAATAAACGATGACGGTGAATGGCCGAGTGACTATCAAAAATGTATAGTTTCGTACTCTTTGTTTGACGAATCTGTCGTTTGTGGAACATGTGATGGCGGATTGACTAAACTTAACAAAAATTCATTGATCGACATGACGCCTTTCCCGAAATTCGATTTGGTAATTATTGATGAGGCGCATCATATCAAAAATCCCAATACATACGCATATCAAGCGGCGCATATGTTTTGCGATAATGCAGAAAGTATTGTTTTACTTACCGCAACGCCTGGTGTTGGTGAGAACAACAAGGTTGGACGTGCAGAGATTTCTAAGTACTTAGGATTCCTTGGAACAGAGATTGATGACGAGAAGAATAACGTAAGAGGCGAGGATAGAGTGATTTCTAAGGATGGCTGCAAGGTTGTTATGCTTTGTGTACCAACAAATGAAGAACTCGCTATCGCAAGACAGACGCTTGAGTTAGTGAAATAATTAATAAGATAGAAAAGAGAATTGTTTTAGATATTTTGTATGGTTATTATTGACATAATTGAGTAAATATTGTACACTTGAACAAGAATGCAGTTCATAAATGCGAACATGATTAGATTATAATGATTGGAGAGTGAAAAGTATGAATAGGACAGTAGAGCGTGCATTTTCTATTCTTCAACTGATTGCAAGCAGAAAGGATGGAATCACATTGCAAGAGATTGCAAATGAAATGGATATTGCCAAGAGCAGTGCATTTGTTATTGTGCAAACATTGTTGGAATTAAATTATATTTCAACAGTGAAAAATAATGAGAAGAAATATTGCCTTGGTATTGAAATTTTTTCTTTAGGAATGAAATATCTTGCTGGGACAAACTTTGTAGAACAATGTTCTCTTGTTTTGCCAAAACTTGCGGAAAAATATAATAAGACAGCCTTTGTGGGGGTTCTGCAAGGAACAGATGTAGTATATGTGTACAAGTACGTTGCTCCAAATGCAAAACTAGCTACATGTGAATTGGGAGCGCGCAAGCAGGCTTATGCTACGTCGTTGGGCAAGGCTGCTATTGCTTTTTTGCCGGACAGCGAAAGAATGGATATAATAAATAGTATTGTTTTTGAAAAACATACAGAGAGAACCATTGCTTCAAAAGAGGAATTCATGGAAGAAATGAGAAAGACTAGAGAGCGTGGGTATTCTATAGAAAAGGGAGAGCTTGAGAAAATTACAAGCTGTTGTGGCGCACCTATATTTGATTATAGCGGTAGAGTAGTGGCGGCTGTTTCGCTCTCGGATTTTTATAGGGAAGACGAGGATACCAATGCAGTAGCAGAAGAATTGAAAGCTGCAGCAATTCATGTTTCAAGGTTGATGGGATACTCCGGTGATTTTATGCATTAGACAATGTTCACAAAAAACTATCGGTAAAATTGATAAATATATAAAAAATGCTAAAGGGGATTGACAGAAGAAAAGAAAAGAGGTATAAAATATATAAACACAGTTTATATATAAATGAGAATTGATGTAATTCTACACATAGTAAAGTGTTCTAGCCTTTCTGGAAAAGGGTGTTTTCTGGAAAGGCAAAAAAATACACACAAAAAAGAACTGAGTTCATATATATAAACAATTAAGGGCTATTTGATTTGAAGGGAATTGTATCGGATGTTATGAGAGAGGGGGTATAGATACTAGAATGTAATACATGATGTTGGAATAGTCGCAATTGGGTCGTATTAATGCGAAAAGAAACAATTACGATTTAAGGTAATAATTTAATCTAAAGGAGAAGTATATGAAAGAAACAGATATTGAAATGCGTAATCCCCATACAAGGGAAATATTGAAGGTGCTGAAAAAAGAATGGCGGTTATATGTATTGCTGCTTCCTATGGTTCTCTGGTTTGCTATGTGGTCATTCAAGCCCATGGGCGGTTTGATGATTGCTTTTGAACGTTTTGAGGCTGGATTAGGAGTTTGGGGAAGTGATTTTAAAGGAATTAACAACTTTCTAAATATAATAAGTGGAGTTAACAAGGAAATGTTTTGGCAAGCATTTAGAAACACTTTTGTTATAAGTGCTTACAGTCTTGTTTTTGGTTTTCCTATTCCAATTATATTAGCATTATTATTCTCAGAAATTGAAAATGATTTTGTTAGAAAGCTTACACAGACAGCTACATATTTGCCACATTTCCTTTCTGAAGTTACAATCACTGGTATTACTTTAATGCTTTTATATAGCGGTGCTAATTCAAGTGGTGTTATTGCAGGGTTGTTCCAAAGCCTTGGATTGATAGAACCGGGAACAGCTATGATGCAAGTGTCTAATTATTTTAGACCGGTTTATATCATTGTAGGAATTTGGAAAGAAAGCGGATACAACTCAATTGTATATTTTGCAGCTATCATGGGTATATCACCAGCTTTATATGAAGCATTGAAAGTTGATGGTGGTAATAAATTTCAAGAAATAAGATATGTAACTTTTCCGGGAATGGCTCCAACACTTATCATAATGATTATTATGAGAATTGGTCACATGTTATCTATTGGTTATGAAAGAGTATTGTTACTTTACAATGCAAATACATATGTAACTGCGGATGTATTATCAACTTTTGAACAGAGAATAGGTATTCTGTCAAGTAATTATGGAGTCGGCGCTACGGTCAGCCTCTTCAATTCACTTATTGCATTTGCTCTTGTAATTGGTGCTAACACAATAAGTAGAAATATATCGGATACATCTTTGTGGTAAAGGAGATAGGGCATGGAACGATTAAATAAGAGTGAGAAGATATTTAAGATTTTTTCGTATATAGTAGTAATTTTATTTGCGCTACTTGCACTTTATCCGGTTGTATACGCATTCAGTGTTTCGATAAGTGGCAAGGTGGCATATGAGAGTGGACAGATTGTCTTACTTCCAAAGGATGTTACATTACAAGCGTATTATATGATACTTCATAATAAGGGATTTTGGATATCATATACAAATACTTTGTTTTACACGGTTCTGGGAACTGCTTGGAGTATGTTCGTTTCTTTGACAGGTGCATATGTCTTGCAAAGTTCAAAACTACTTTTTAAAAGACAATGGAATTTCTTGTTGGTATTTACAATGTGGTTTAATGCAGGAATGATTCCTCATTATTTGAATTACATGGATATGCATGTAAACAATCGTTGGGGTATGGTTTTTGCATTTGGTGTACAGGCATATAACATTATTCTTTTAAGAAACTACTTTAGTAGTATTCCGAAAGAAATTGTAGAAGCTGCCATTATGGATGGGGCAAATGAATTCCAGGTTTTTGGAAAGATTTTTATTCCAATGTCAAAAGCAAGTATTGCAACAGTCACATTGTTTTATGCAATAAGCAGATGGAATGGTTATTATTGGTCTAGAATGCTCTTGACTGATCCATATGAACAGCCTTTACAGGTATACCTTCGTCAGTTAATTGAAAACTATCAAAAGTTGTATGATGAGTCTCCTGTAAATCTGAAATATTCTGCAGATAGTCTTGCTTATGCCATTATTATTTGCTCAATAATACCTGTGTTAGTGATTTATCCGTACATCCAGAAGTATTTTACTAAGGGAGTAAATATGGGTGGCGTTAAAGGATAGATATATAAATTAATAATTTCCCAAAGGGGAGAAAGAGAGGATTACACATGAAAAGAAAAAAATTATGTGTTGCGCTTGTAGCAGCGATGACTACAATGTGCCTGGCCGGATGTAGTGGTTCAATAGTTGAAAAGGCAAACGAATCGGCAAAACAAGGTGAAGTAGTTAATGAAAGTACAGAGGCATTACCTCCAAGTGAGAGTGAAGTAGAAGTGCAGGAAAGTCTTGATTTAACAGACTTAACAGAAAATGTACCACTTAAATTCAATCTTGCGTATGGTAATAAGTCAAGAACTATGACATATGGTCAGGAATCGCCATTAACAATGCCGGATGGAACGGTAGTAACATCTGGTATGCTTAAGCCGATGTGGAGCTATGTAGAAACACAGATGAATAGTAAGTTCACAGATGTGACTGTGCAGGATCAGAAGGCAACAGAAATGATTCAGACTCAGTTAACGACAAACTTTTCCGGAGCAAATATTTTTGGTGGTAACTCAATTGCAAATGACCTTATGTACTATGGAACAGAGGGTAAATTTGTAGACTTAACAGAAATGATGGAGCAGGGATATATGCCTAATTTCAAGGCATATCTTGATAAAAATCCAGATGTAAGAAGTGCAATCACTGCGTATGACGGAAATATATATCATGTACCATACATTGCAGAGATTGGTTCATTTGCAAGAACATTTAATATTAGAGAATCCTGGGTAACAACGTTGTTAGATGAAGCAAATATTTATGATGCTAATAGCCTTGATTTATACTATGAAGGTTTCTATGTGGGAGACAACAAGAGAACAGGTGAAAATGGTGGAACTGTAACTCCTAAGGAAGGTATTTCGATTACAAAGAAAACTGATGAAAGTATTATTGAAATCCAGAATAATTTAGGAGAAAAGAATGGTGAAACACTCACCATGGCTCTTATCGAGTATATTAACAATAACTATGATTATGAGAATCCATCTGAATTATATCTTGGAGAAAAGGCTGCATACGATATTGATGAGCTTGTAGCCTTGATGCGTTGTATTAAGGCAAATCCGACATTGCTTACAGGAGGAAAAGCGGATGTTGTGTGGCCGATGTTTGTGAGACAGTCTTCTTACAGAGAAGATTTAATTAGATTAGGAACATACTTCGGTGGTGTTCGTGCCCATGGTTCAGATTCATACGAAGCAAGATGGGTAATTGATGAAGCTGGTGATATTCAGTATACATATGCTACAGAAGGTATGTATAACTTATTACATTATCTTTCCCAGATGGAAGCAGAAGGTTTAATTTATTCCGATACTTATGATACAACAAACAAAACAAACTTCCGTAGTACATTATGGGGAACTGATGACGGAGAAGCTCCTTCATATGGATTTATGACATTTGACTGGATTGCATCTTCAACATCTGATTCTTTAAATAAAGATACAGTAAGTATCTTACCGCCGGTTGCTTGTGTAAATGGTGTATGGCAGTATTACATCGACAATACTCGTGTTATTAAGCCGGATGGATGGGCTATTTCGGTAGCTGGCTCAACAGAAGACGAAGTACATAGAGCATGTGCAGTTATGGATTACTTCTTTACAGAAGAAGGACATCAGGTTCAGAACTATGGTGTTCCTATGATGGTTGAAGAAAATGAGTTCTTCGTAGGTCCTGATGGAATCGAATATCCTAAATTTAATAGCTGGGTAGTTGAATCAGCAGGTGAGTTTGCTAAGGGAGATTTATCTACTTTCCTTAGAGACTGGATCGGAAGTATTATGCCTATCGGATACGAGAAATCTATCGGTTTTGAGTACCAGTATACTTCAGAAAGAGGATACGATGCTTGGACATTGCTCCAGAATTCTACTACAAATATGCCTTCATATTCAGGTGAGGGTCTTGAAGGAGAAAATCCAAATTATTATAAATTGATTCCACCAGTATTTTCTTTAACAGCAAAGCAGTCTGAAACGATTGCTGAGAATACATTCTTTGATGATAGTATTACAGAAATGATGTTTAATATTGTTAGATATGGTACAAAGGGCGGAGCGCCTACGGGAGCAGTGGTTCCGGAAAGCTATGATGAGTATCTCGCTGAGTTTAACGCAAAGGGACTTCCTGTTTATGTGGAAACATATCAGAATGCATACAGAGTTATGTTGATTAATAATCAGTAAAAGTATATTAGGGGTAGAGAGTTTCTCTACCCCAGTATATAAAAAGGAGCATTATATGCAGAAATTAATAAAAACTCAAAAAGTAACTGCTATGATTTATATAGTTATGGCAATTATTATCTTTTTATATTCGTTGTGCTTTATGACAGAGTATAGTGATTTGTTCGGATTAATGCTTAAAACGAATAGTCATATTACAAACTTCTATAAAAATATACTTCAAAAGTTTAATTGGCAGATTTTTAGATTATCACTTGGTGGTATTGCAGGGATTGTACTTATTTATGTATTAGAGATTATGACTAAAGTAGTGGATAAGTTTGCCTTGATTGTTATTGAAGCTTTATTGCTGTTTAATATAGGCGGATGTGGTTATTCGATTATGAACTTGAATGCTATTCAAGCGTATTATAAAACACTTGATTTTCAATATATTGAGTTGGAAGGTGTAAGTGACTATGTGTTAAAGTTTACCGCATTTAATATTGGTAATGTAGTTTATGTTGGACAAATAATTGTAAGTCTTGCATTTGGAATTGTCATAGCGGCATGTCATATTAAATTTGTTAAGTGCAGGAGGGAAAACAATGGAAAATAAAGCTGAACGATTAGAAGAAAAACAAAAAAAAGTTCATGTTTCTTTGTTTCGAAAAGAAAAAGTATCTTATAGTTTGACTTTGTTTGCAATTATCGCAGAACTTGTATATGTAATTGGGATCCTTGATGTGATGAATAAATCATATTGGATGGGAATTACAGTAATGGTAAATATTCTTATGTTATTTTTAATGTTTACATGTGCAGTAAAGATGAATGTTTACGATAAAAAATGGGCATTTATTGCTTTAGTAGTAGCAGTATATTTAGTGATTCGCCAGCTGGTATTAGTTCCAATTGTTTTACAGCCATATGATAGACAGTTGTTGATTGCGGTTTCTAATTTTGTAGGTGCTGCTTTAATGGCATTTAGTGGAATTATTTGTATAGATAAATCTGAAAAGAGAAGAAAATTACAGATTGAACTTGGTAATAATAGAGAAAAATAATAGAGGTGAAGAGATGGGAGACTTACAGTTTAAGAATATTAATAAAGTATATCCGAATGGGTTTCATGCAGTTCATGATTTCAACCTAGACATAAAAGATGGAGAATTTGTCGTATTTGTAGGTCCTTCAGGCTGTGGTAAGTCTACCATTCTTAGAATGGTGGCAGGGCTAGAAGAAATATCAAGTGGTGAGTTATTAATGGATTATCGTATGATTAATAATTTATCGCCAGTTGATAGAGATATTGCAGTTGTATTTCAAGACTATGCCCTGTATGGAAATATGACAGTGTATGACAATATCGGAATAAGTGACCGATTGAGACATCAAAAGGACACGGATAGTTTAAATAGAATTATAAATGTTTCAGAATTATTTGGCCTTGAGGCGCTTTTAAATCGTATTCCGGGCCAGTTGTCAGGAGGACAGAAGCAGAGAGTTGCGTTGGCACGTTCTGTAATGCGTCATCCAAATGCTTTTTTAATGGATGAGCCGTTATCCAATCTTGATGCTAAATTGAGGGCCAGCGCACGTAGGGAAATAGTAAAACTTCACAATGATCTAGGTGTTACTACGATATATGTTACACATGATCAGACAGAAGCAATGACCATGGCAGATAGAATTGTAGTATTGAAAGATGGTGTAGTACAGCAAATAGGTACACCGGAAGAAATATATAATCATCCTACTAATCTTTTTGTCGCAGGTTTTATTGGATCACCGCTTATGAATTTTATGGATGGAGTGGTTGACGGAGAATATTTCGTATTTGGGGAGCATAAGCTTAAGCTTCCAAAGGATATATTAGATAGATTGCAAGATTATATTGGTGAAAAACTTGTTTTGGGTATTAGACCGGAATGTACATCATGTGCTAGTGAACAAGATGAGAATGTTGTATCAGGAATACTGGAAAATAACGAGTATTTTGGTAGCAGTAATGTTTTATATGTAAAAGTTGATGATAAAAATGTACTAACTTGTAGAACTAGTGTGGCAAATAGTAGTTTGAAAGTAGGACAGAAAATAGGGGTCAAATTTGATATGGATCGTTTATATTTCTTTGACTCTGAGACAACACTATTGATTTTGGATATAGGAGTAATGGATTAAGATGAATAAGAATAAGGATAATAATATAGAATTGGTAACAATTGCAAAGCTACTTATAGCAGTAGCTGCCATAGTGCAACTTATTTTTGCAGAAGTACATATAGCGGCATTGCTATTAATGGAAAATGAGATTTGTGGATTTTTAATGTTTTTGTTTGTATTGACTGGTCTTATAGCCTTATTTGAAGCTACAAGAATTAATAAAGAAGAAATGAAAGATAAATTGATAACAATCTGTGTGTGTGTATTGACCTCAGGGATTGGATATTATTTGATAACAATATATAGAAATGCAATTAGTATACAAAGAAGTATTGATGTATCTATTATGAATAAGGCTATTGTATTCTGTTTTGGTATTATAGCAATGTTCTTAGTTTCCGGCATGTTAGTTTTTATTGATATCATAAAGTCAAAAAAGAAATAATGTTTACTGCAAAGGATGTGGGTTGAGATGGCAAATCAAAATAAACAAGGAAAAAGAAGAATATCGGATAATGTTAAGGCAGCTCTTTTAAGATGGTGGATCGCAGGAATGTGTTATTTTTTTGTAGGATTTGGAACAACAGCGGGTCTTGCAAATAATCCGTTTGATTTATGTTTCTTTCTTGGAATTGCGATAGGTCTTGCAACGGTAGTAATATACAACCCTATTGCTTATGGAATGTTTAATATTCAGAGAAGAGGAAGCAGTGTGAATAAAAAGTATTTAGAACGAAAAGGTTGGGAAAATGCAGTATTCAAGCTTCTGGAGATCTTCAAGAGTATGTTTATTGTGGTTTTGGTTTATATGTCGTATCAACAGATAAATCTTTTTATTAACCATCTACAGGACAATCCTATGGATACGGTTGTAGTATCTGGTGAGCCATTTGGTTTTGCCACATTATATATATTGTATTATATAATTATCATTTTTCTGTGGGATGTTATATGGAAATTAAGACATAAGGGAGATGTGCTAAATGGGTAATTTAGTTTTTATTGGAGATTTAACTGCATATCAGAAAGAAATAGATAACATAAGAAGTAAACAGTATCAAAGACTTCTTACGCAGGCGGATCGTTATCAGAAGATGGAACTTCCTAAGATTCATCCTAAAGAGAGCACTACTTATATAGGGATTGCAATTGTAAATTTAGCATTAGCATATCGTTTGAGTGGATGTAAGAAATATTTGGATGATGCAAAACATTTTATAAATGCGGTATTATCTTATGAAAAATGGGGTAATGCACATTTGGTGAATGTAGATTTATCAGCGTCATGGATATTATTTGGACTCTCCCTAGGATATGATTGGCTGAAATATGATTTGACAGATGAAGAGAGAACTAGGGTTGTAGATAAAATTCGTCATCATGCAAAGATAATGTATGATTATAGGATTAATACTTATGGAACCGGATGGTCTTCAAATTTTTATCAGAATCATAATTGGATTAATATGACCGGACTTGCAGCAGCAGGATATGTATTACAGGATGATTATGAAGAAGGTAAAAAATATGTTGAAGAAGCAAAGTACAATTTTGAAAGAGTATTTAGCTATCTACCGGAGGATGGTTCTAATTATGAAGGCGTAGTTTACTGGCGATATGGTGGAATGTGGCTTTTTGTATATGCACATCTTTTGAAAGTACAAGAGGGCATTGACTACTTTAAGATGAGCGGGTATTTAAAAAACACATTTTATTATAGATTGTATCAGGCATGTGGTGATTTAAGACAACAGATGAACTTTGGTGATTGTCATGACAGACATAGTGGACATACGGCATGTGTGTACTATAAGTGTGCATCTGAATATGGAAATGGATATGCACAAAAACTCGGAAATCTTGTGGTAGATCAATTTTTGGAAGAAGAAGCATCCCAAAGTAAAGTAAAACCAGGAATTTTGCCGGAAGCAGTTTTTGAGTTTTTATGGTATAACCCTAGAATCGAAGAGAAAGATTTCTCAAATCTTCCACTTGTGAAATATTTTGAAGATCTGGGACTTTTGACTGTACGAAATAGTTGGAATTTAGATAGCAAGGTTTTAACGATAAAGTGTGGATATCCAGGTGGAAAAAAACAATGGTTTACAAGCCATAACTTACAAAAAGAAGAAGGAATACAGTGTCTTTCCTTATCGCATCATCATCCGGATAATCTTTCATATATTTTCTCAAGTGGTAGTGAGTACTTGAACTGTGAAGATGGATATAACCGAAATATTATGCCGGATTCACACAATGTGATTTTGGTTGACGGAACTTATGCGGATGTGTCTGATGTAAATGATGTATATGTTGCAAGTATAGAATCAAGGCTTGAAAAAACAAATGGTCAATATGATGTGGAAGATTATGGCGGAAATGTAACATGTTTTGAAGCGAAAGGGTCTTTAGTTGTTTATCGTGGTGAAACCCAAAACATATATCCACTGGAATATGGCATGAAAGAAGTAAGTCGTACCTTATTTACGGATGGGTTAAAATTCTGGGTATATATTGATGTATGTCGAAGTGATAAAGAGCATAAATACACTATAATTTCGAATACAAACAAACGAGCAAATAAATGTGATAATGCCGAATATAATACTTATGTTTATTCAATGGATACTGGTGATATCAGATATACTGTTTTTTCAAATGAGGAAATCCAGTCAAGACAATATAATCAAGAGATCATCAGTGTGATGACAACACAGGAGCCGGATAAAGTATGTAAAACAACAATAGAAACATTAGCTATAGAATCAACTGAAAGAGTTTATGATCAAGTATTCTTTGAATGTTTTACATATGAAAATGCTGGGACAGAGATTAGCTTTAATGATGGTGTTTTGACAATAAAGGATGAAGGAAAGACATATTTATTATCTTGCTCGCCTAAAACTAATAAAGTTGATATTCTGGTTCGTGAAGGTGTCGTGCTTCTTAATGAATTTCACTTATAAGAGGGAATTGTATGAATTATTTAAATAAAAGTTTTGAAGAACTAATAAATTTAGAAACTAATAAGAAAACGATTATGGATATGAAGGCGGACGTAGATTCGTTTATGCCGTCGTTTTCTGACTCGCCTCAAAGCTTAAGCAGGTGGGGACACCACTATTTCTGTGACGATGATGGAGGTAGGTTGATATTTGACTTAGCTTCTCCTCATGAACATAAATGTGAAGTCTGTGGAAAAGTCTATAAAGGTGAACTATTTGATAATGTATGGACTTATTTCTATAGAAATAGGGCAGTTGTTTTAGCATTGGTTTCAGCCGTTGTATATAAGGCTATTAAAGAAAAGAAATATTTCGATTATGCGGTTAATGTGATTGATTTTTATGCAGAGCATTATACCGAATTTGTATTACATAATAAGGAAAATGACATTTGTGATTCTTATGAGAACATGAAATGGGGTTGTGGTAGGATGATGCCGCAAGGATTGAATGAATCAATCGTTGCAATTCGATTTGTTCAGACAATAGAAATTTTGCGAGACGAACTTGATTCAAAATGGCTTAATAAGATATATCATAAAATGTTTCGTGAAATGTTTCTGCTATTGGCACCACAGGCTACACGTATTCATAATATTAGCTGCTGGAATTTGTCTGCGATTGGTGTAATGGGACTATCTTTCCAGGATCAGGAAATGATAGATTTCACATTTAACAGTGAATATAATATTCGAAGGCAGTTGCAGACAGGTGTAACAGCTGATTATTTTTGGTATGAAGGATCAATTCACTATAATTTCTTTATTTTGGAAGGTATGTCATATTTGTTCTTGTTTAGCAAGATTTATGATTATGATTTTGGTGAAAAATGTAGTGATATCTTAAAAAATATGTTTATTAAAGCATATTTATATGCATTTGATAATCAGTATCTGCCTAATCCAAATGATGGATGGCCAAACTTGAACCTTAAAACATTCAGCTATATTTATCATACTGTGGCGAGAGCCTTTGGAGAAAATAGTGAAATAGGTAATATAACAAAATTGATTGAAAATTCAAAGGAGAAGAGGACCGCGTTACCTCTATCTGAGCCATACTATTGTAATAATCAAGTATGTCTTGAACAGTTGATTTTTAATATTGATTTTGATTATGAAAAGGTAGAACCGGTAGTAAGGGAATCTTATAACTATACGATGTCAAATTATGCGATGTTACGGAATAAGAATTGGAATGTATTTATGAAATACGGATTAAATGGAAAGTCGCATGCACATCCGGATATCATGAACATTGAAGTCGTATATAGAAATCACAGAGTTTCTAGAGATATTTCAAATGCTGGATATCGTGCAAGGCTCTGCAACGAATGGCATAGAAAAACCTTGGCTCATAACACAGTATGCTGGAATGGTAGAGATATTACCTCAGTTGAACCTGGAAAAAGTATTGAATTTTCAAAGGATAGTATAACCGCTAAAGCAGATGATGTGTACGAGGGAATAGACTATACAAGAACTGTTAGAATATCTGAAAATGCTATTCATGATAGATTCTGTGTATCAGGTAACAAAGAAGGAACATATGATTATCTATTCCATTTTGAGGCTGACTTTTCTTTTGAACATACTTTAGAAGTTGAGACAGGAGATTTAGAGTTTAAAAATAACGGATATCAGCATATTGTGGACACAAAAAAGGTTGTTTCAAATACTAAGTATGTAGAATTATATGCTGTTTCGGGAGAATTTAGATTCCAAATCGGAATAGAGTTGAAGGAAGAACAGGAATTATACTTACTTCGAACTATGGATAATCCGGTGAATAGAGTTCGAAACTCTATATTAATAAGAAGTTATAAGAGTAATCCAGAATATGAAATAGTGCTTAAAGCATAAAATAATATTTTATTAGTTGTATTGTCTAAAATTATTATTCTTCTATATGTGATTGTTGAACACAGCATAGAGAGGATATTAAATAATATTAATAAAGAAAGGAGAGTCAGCTAAGTAAGCTGACGGAATTAATTATGAATGCAGTTATTACAGGAGGAACAGGTGGTATTGGATTAAGTGCGGCGCTTGAGCTTGGAAAGGTAGGATATAGTATTATTATTACCGGAATCGATGAGAACATGGCCGTAAGTGCTTTAGAAACACTTAAGAATAATAATATTAATGCAGAGTTTATTAAAGCAGATTCAATGAACGAGGAAGAAGTAAATAGTGTATTTGCTGAAATTGAAAAAAAGTACGGAACAATAGATGTTCTTGTTAATAATGTAGGTGGTCTTGGTGGAAGACAGAGATTTGAAGAAATGGAAACATCCTTTATGAGAAGGGTAATGGCATTAAATTTTGATAGTGCATTTTTTGCTTCACGTGCAGCAATTCCTATGCTGAAAAAATCAAAGAATCCATCTATCATTAATTATAGTACGATTGCGGTACATACAGGTGGTGGTCCTGGTGCAGGTATTTATGCAGCAAGTAAGGCCGCTATTGAGGGTCTTACTCGTGCGTTGGCAAAGGATTTAGCAGAGTATGGAATTCGTGTAAATGCTATTTCTCCGGGAACAATTGATACACCTTTCCATGCAGCGACAGAGCGTTCTATAGTAGAGTCATGGAAGAATGGTATTGTTATGAAGCGTCTTGGAGAACCTTCAGAAGTAGCTACAGTTATTGAATTCTTAGCATCAGAGAAAGCATCTTATTTGACAGGAGAAGTAATTCAGATTAACGGTGGTCAGCAGTTTATTTAAGATTATATGGTAGTGAGGAAAAATGTATGGTTTTGAAATATGAGGATATTAAACCGACAAATCCGGCTCCGGGAATTACAAGGAGAATTCTTGCTCATGGTGGTAAAATGATGGGTGTAGAAGCGTCCTTTGAGAAAGGGGCGGTTGGTAGTGTTCATGTACATGAGCATGAACAGATTAGTTATATACTATCGGGTACATTCGAGTATGTTGAAAATGGACAAAGTTTCATTTTGAAAGCTGGTGACAGTTATTATGTGGAGCCTAATGTTCCGCATGGTGCTACAGCGTTAGAAGAAGGTGTAATATTAGATATATTTACTCCTCAAAGAGAGGATTTCCTCTAGAAATAAAGGGAATGATTATGCTGATAATTTCACATAAGCGTTCCCTTATTTTTTAAATAGAAAGGGTCATTATGGATAAAGTTTTAGAACAAATTAGTAAAATTGGTATTGTTCCTGTTGTTAAGATTGATAATGCAAAAGATGCACTTCCACTTGCTAAAGCATTGTGCGCTGGAGGGCTTCCGTGTGCGGAGGTTACTTTTAGAACGGCTGCTGCTGCGGAAGCTATTGAGATTATGACAAAGAATTTTCCGGATATGTGTGTTGGAGCAGGTACTGTGCTTAATTCAGAACAGGTTGATGCTGCAGTAGCCGCCGGAGCAAAGTTTATTGTTAGTCCGGGATTAAATCCTAAAACCGTACAGTACTGCATCAGTAAAGGGGTCCAAATGACTCCGGGCATTTCAAATCCATCTGAAATTGAGCAAGCAATCGAGTTAGGACTTGATGTTGTAAAATTTTTCCCTGCTGAACAGTCGGGTGGTCTTGCAAAGATAAAGGCAATGGCCGCACCTTATGTTAATATGAGGTTTATGCCTACAGGTGGTGTTAATGTAAATAATCTGACATCATATTTGGACTTTTCAAAAATCATAGCATGCGGTGGTTCTTGGATGGTTCCGGGTGACTTAATAAATGAAGGCGCTTGGGATAAGATTGAGGCATTAACTAGAGAAGCAGTATATACAATGCTTGGTTTTGAACTGGCACATGTAGGTGTTAACGCTGCTAATGAGGAAGATGCGATGAAAGCCGCTAATCGATTTGCTTTCTTATTTGGAATGTCGATTAAAAATGGAAATAGTTCTGTATTTGCAGGGAAGGCAATGGAAGTAATGAAGATGCCATTCAAAGGAAAGTTCGGACATATTGCAATTAGAACTAATTACATAGAAAGAGCTGTAAATTATATGAACACTGTTCTTGGAGTTGAGTTTGAAGAACCGGTAAGAGATGAAAATGGAAAGTATAAGGCTATATATCTAAAGGAAGAGATTGGTGGCTTTGCAGTGCATTTATTGCAAAAATAGAGAAAAGGAGTTTTATATATGGCAAAAGTAGTAACAATGGGAGAGATTATGCTTAGATTATCTACTCCTAACAATGAAAAATTTATTCAGTCTGACGAGTTTGATATTAATTATGGTGGTGGTGAAGCAAATGTAGCAGTATCGCTGGCAAACTATGGACATGATGCAGAGTTTATTACTGCTGTTCCTGATAATGAAATCGGAGAATGTGCTGTTGCGGCGCTGAGAAAATACAACGTTGAAACTAAGCATATTGCGAAATGTGGTGAGAGACTTGGTATTTATTTTTTAGAGAGTGGTTCTTCAATGAGACCATCCAAAGTGGTATATGATAGAGCTCGTTCATCAATCTCAACTGCTTCAGCTGATGATTTTGATTTTGATAAAATCTTTGACGGAGCAGATTGGTTTCATTTTACCGGAATTACTCCAGCTGTGTCTGACACAGCGGCAGTTCTTACAGAGGAAGCGTTAAAGGCAGCTAAAAAGCATGGTGTAAAGGTGTCTGTTGATTTAAACTTCCGTAAGAAATTATGGTCCTCAGAGAAAGCTCAGAAGGTTATGAAGAACCTAATGCAGTATGTGGATGTATGTATCGGGAACGAAGAGGATGCAGAGTTAGTATTAGGATATAAGCCGGGTAATACTGATGTTACGAGTGGTGATCTGGAGCTTGCAGGATATAAGTCAATATTTGAACAGATGGTATCTGATTATGATTTTGAATACTGTATTTCATCATTAAGAGTAAGTCATTCAGCATCTGATAATGGATGGTCAGCATGTATTTATTCAAGAGATACAAAGGAATTTTATCATTCTAAGGAGTATAGCATTCATCCGATTGTAGACAGAGTTGGCGGTGGTGATTCTTTCGCCGGTGGTGTCATTTGTGGAATGCTTGATGGTAAGAGTTTTAAAGATGCTTTAGAATATGGTGTTGCCGCATCAGCTTTAAAACATACTATTCCTGGTGATTTTAATTTGGTAAGCAGAAAAGAGGTTGAAACTCTTGCAGGTGGAGATGCTTCCGGACGTGTGCAAAGATAAAAAATAATTGTTAAGTTATTCTTAAGTTAGGGGGGAAACCATGAAGAACATAAAAATAAGATATAGAATACTTGTTCCTTTGTTAATGATAGTGTTAATGTTGATTGTATCTTGTATTGGAACCATTGTTAATGAAGATAAGATGTATAATATAAGCCGGGAAATGTCAGAAAACAATGCTACCAGTGTTTCTTTATTGGGAGATATTTCCACTAATGTAGAATCTATTAAACGTATTGCATTTGCGCATTGTTCGGCTTTACGTGATCAGGATATGGAACCCCTTGAAACAGAGTACACTAATCTTATGGAAGAGAATAAACTATTATTTTCTGAATTTGAGACTGTATTAGATCCCGGGGAAGAAACAGAGACATATAACAAATTTTTATCCTATTATAATGAATTTCTGGTAAGCATGGATGAGATACTTGTATTAAGTCGTGATAATCGGAATGATGTTGCTTCAGCAATGGCAACCAAATATCTCACATCACAAGGAGAGATGATTTCATCTCAAATCGAAATAATGCTTAATAGTAATAAACAAGGATTAGATAATGCAATACAAGAGAATGCTTCTATTTACAATTCAGCTCGTTTTGTCAGTTTTATGTTAATGCTGACAGGGCTTGTGTTATCTATAATGATTGTTTTAATGATTGAGCTAAATGTTATTAAGCCGATTTCACAACTGGACAGAGAATTAGGAATTATTGTTTCACAGCTAAAAGCAAAACAAGGAGACTTAACAAAACGAGTATCGGTAAAATCCAAAGATGAGATTGGAAGATTAGGTGAGGGAATCAATTCATTTATTGCTTGTTTACATGAAGTTATTGGAAGCATAGTGGGCAACACAGACAGGCTCGAACAAGTTGTAGGAAATGTAAATGCTAATGTATTAAATGTTAACAATAACAGTGCAGATATTTCTGCTACTATGGAAGAGTTATCTTCTGCTATGGATCAAGTGGCATCTTCAGTTTTCGCAGTTAATGGAAACACAATTGATATTGATAAGAAAATTGAAAACCTTGCAATTAGTTCGGATGAATTAAAATCTTTTGTGGATGAGATGAAAGAAAGTGCTTATGAGATAGAAAAAAATGCATCTTCTAATAAGCAAAAGGTAAATGAAGCGATTAATGAAATCATAGAATCTTTAGAGTCGTCCATTGAAGAAAGTAAGATTGTTGGAAATGTTGTAGATTTTACCAAAGAGATACTGAATATTGCATCGAAAACGAATCTGCTTGCGTTGAATGCTTCTATTGAAGCGGCAAGAGCAGGAGATGTTGGAAAAGGTTTTGCAGTTGTAGCGGATGAAATTAGATTGTTGGCAGATTCAAGCAAGGATGCAGCAAATAATATCCAGAGTATAGCCACAAAAGTTATTGAAGTTGTACAGGAATTGACAGATAGTGCAAGAAGTTTTATTGAGTATATCAATTACAATGTACTTCCCGATTATGACAATATGGTTACTTCCGGCAAGGAATATTATAATAGTGTAGCTCAAATAGATGAACTGGCTGAACATTATAGAAATATGACTGGTGAAATAAAGGAATTGATAAGAGATATTGTAGAATCCATTGATGGAATTGCTTCGGCGACTGAAGAAAGTTCAAAAGCCATTTATTTTGCAGCAGAAAGAATGGGATCTCTGGTTGAAGATGTAGGAGAGGTTTCAACTGAGATGGAATACAATAATGAAGTAATTACTTCTCTAAAGGGAGAAACAGATAAATTTGTAGTACTTTAAAAGGGATGGAATATGTAATGGATACGATAATTTTTGCACTAGAGGCAGTTTTTCCTATTATAATATTGATTTTTCTTGGGTATTATCTAAAAAGGCAAAAATTTCTTGATGATATATGGTTTAAAAATGGGAATAAACTTATTTTCAGATTATTTGTTCCGTGTTTGCTGTTTATAAATGTTTATAATATTGATTCGTTTACAAATATAAACTGGTCAGCAGTGCTTTTTTCTGAAATTGCGATAGTTCTAGTGTTTTTTATAGGCATTGTGGTTGTGAAGATGGTTATAAAGGATGATAAGCAGAAAGGTGTCGTATTGCAATGCATATTCCGTTCTAACTTTGCTATCATTGGACTTCCGTTGGCTGAAGCTTTAGGAGGTATTCAAGGGAAAGGCGTTGCGGCTGTAATTAGTGCTTTTTCTGTGCCGACATTTAATATATTATCTGTGCTGGCGCTGTCCTTCTTTGTAAAAAATGAAGACGGAAGAAAAGTAGGTATTAAAAATGTTTTTCACAAAATCGTTACAAATCCATTGATTATAGGAGTGGTATGCGGGCTTATAGCTTTGCTTATTCGCAGTCTGTTACCTAAGAGTGATGATGGACAAGTTATTTTTTCTATATCAAAGAATGTTAGGTTTATCTATGTGGCAATAGAAAATATTGCAAAAGCATGTTCTACGATTGCACTTATGGTTTTAGGTGGGCAACTAGATTTTAAAGCAGTAAGAGGTATGAAGCAACAAATTATTATTGGGGCTTTATCGAGAGTTGTTATTGTTCCGGGAATTGTGCTTGGGGTAGCAGTGTTATTGTCAGAATATTTAGAAGTTTTGAGTTTTGATGCAAGTATATACCCGGCACTCGTCGCATTATTTGGTTCTCCGGTTGCGGTTGTAAGTGCTGTAACCGCTCAGGAGATGGGGAGTGATGGTGTTCTTGCAGGGCAATTGGTTGTATGGACATCAGTTTTGTCGATTTTTACGTTGTTCTTTTTCGTACTTGTGTTACGTCTCATAGGAGTATTGTAAGATGATAAAAAAGCTTTAGGCTTTTTGGAGGTAATGGAGATGCGATTATGGTAAGGATAATTAAATTAAGTAAATTAGAAGATGCAATAGAATTTGTGAATGCGGCAGAAAAATGCGGTTTTGATGTTGACATTGGGTATGATAGCATTATTGTTGATGCCAAATCAATAGTTGGTGTAGCTGCATTAGGACTAGGTCGTCTACTAAGAGTTCAATATTTTGGACATAATTGTCATTTTGAAGAAGAATTGCGCAAATTAGAGATATAAAGTGCAAGTCTGTTAAGAAATAACTAACAGATAAAAAGGATGTCTTCTACAGAATAGAGGTTTTTAACTAGTCGGTTGATAAATCGTTATTCAAAGAAGACATCCATAAATGAATTATATGCAGAATCATAAAATCAAAAAAGCAAAAGAATAGATTTGTTTAGATTAATATGGGAGGAACAATACGTTGAATAATATAATTGTTGGACAGTCAGGTGGGCCTACGGCAGTAATTAATTCTTCGTTAGCCGGCGTATATAAGACAGCCAAGGACTTAGGTGTAAATAAAGTTTTTGGAATGCTTTACGGTATTAAAGGACTTTTAGATAGAAAAATCATTGACATGGATGAAAAAATCAAATCGGAACTTGATATTGAACTACTGAAGAGAACACCATCTTCATTTCTTGGCTCATGTCGTTTTAAACTTCCGGAAATAGACGATAATACTGGAATTTATGATGAGATTTTTTGTATATTGCGAGAATATAATATTTCCGCTTTTTTCTATATAGGCGGAAATGATTCTATGGATACAATTAAGAAGTTGTCAGATTATGCTGCGGTTATCAATAGTACGATACGTTTTATTGGTGTGCCTAAGACCATAGATAATGATTTGGAGATGACAGATCATACTCCGGGGTTTGGAAGTGCTGCGAAATATATAGCATCTGTAACAAAAGAGATAATTCGTGATAGTCATGTATATGATATTAAAAATTTGTCAGTTATGGAAGTAATGGGGCGTAACGCTGGTTGGCTTACAGGAGCGACGGCACTTGCTACATGTGAAGATTGTGAAGGTGTGGATGCAATATATCTTCCGGAGTTAACATTTGATATTGAAAAGTTCCTGGATAAGGTTGGTGAATTATTCCAGAAAAAAGATGCGGTGGTCATTGCCGTTTCAGAAGGCATTAAAACATCTGACGGCAGATATGTATTTGAACATGGAGAGTTCAGCGAATACATAGATGCTTTCGGACATAAACAGCTATCAGGAACAGCTCGCTTTTTGGCTGATATGGCAGGACAGAAATATGGTTGTAAGTCAAGGGCAATAGAGTTATCTACACTTCAGCGTTGTGCAGGGCATCTTACATCCAGAGTTGACATTACAGAAGCATACCAGGTGGGAGGATATGCTGTAAAATCGGCTTTTGAAGGTAAGACCGGTATGATGGTAATACTGAAGAGGATATCAAACGATCCATATATATGCACTACCGATATTTATGATGTACATAAAATCGCGAATATGGAAAAGAAAGTACCTAGGGAATGGATAACAAGAGATGGTACATTTGTTTCACAGAATATGGTGAACTATATAAAGCCTTTGATTCAAGCAGAATTGACTCCGATTATGATAACAGGGCAGCCAAGGCATATTGTTTTGTAACGAGGTGATTTTATCTGTATGTAGGTAAAGTTTGGAGAAGGATTATACTTATTATTAAAATTAAGAGGGAAAAGAGAAAATGAAAAAAGTGTTAAAAAAAGAAATAGTTGCTTTTATGATAGCACTATTATTGGTGAATAATCTTTTTATTGGAGTTAGTGCTGCAGAAGTGTCCAAGGAAAAGGCAATCGAAGGTGTTACATCAGATGTATCAGAACAAAAAAAGGAAATACTGTCCGTGAAATTTGATACCGAAAGTGATGTAAAGGATGATGGTATTTATACTGATGGTGCAATGCTGGTCAGTGATGGTGATGCAGCAGCAACACAGAAAGCTCGTTATGAATTTGATGTCCAGAATGAAGGAACTATTAGTTTTGAATATGATTATAAGTTTAAAACTATAGTTGAAGAGACGGATTGTATATCATTTGGTGTAGCATCCAAGTCAGACACAGGAAAAGATGCCAGCTCCGGTGACGGACGTATTTTTCAGTTAAAAATGGTAAAGGACAAAATTCAATACAAAGCAGGAAATGCTTCTGATTACACGAAATATGATATTGATGGTACAGATTGGGTTAGTATTAGAGTTGAACTTGATTTAGCAGCAAAGAATTGTGATATCTATGTAGGTGATACATTAGCATTAGAAAATCAACCAATAGCATTAAAGAGTGAAGATGTGACTTTAACCGGAGTGGATTGTTTAGCGTTCTTTACAGATAAGTCTACATATGCAGATGCTTTGATTGATAATATCGGGGTGTATAAGTTAGTAACAACATCAAGTGTTACACCGGATGCACCTGAGTCAGACAATGAATCAAAAGAAGAAGTTCTGTCCGTGAAATTTGATACTGCCAGCGATGTAAAGGATAATGGAATTTATGCGGATGGTGCAATGTTGGTCAGTGATAGTGATGCAGCAGCAACACAGAAAGCTCGTTATGAATTTGATGTCCAGAATGAAGGAACTATTAGTTTTGAATATGATTATAAGTTTAAAACTATAGTTGAAGAGACGGATTGTATATCATTTGGTGTAGCATCCAAGTCAGACACAGGAAAAGATGCCAGCTCCGGTGACGGACGTATTTTTCAGTTAAAAATGGTAAAGGACAAAATTCAATACAAAGCAGGAAATGCTTCTGATTACACGAAATATGATATTGATGGTACAGATTGGGTTAGTATTAGAGTTGAACTTGATTTAGCAGCAAAGAAATGTAATATCTATGTAGGTAATACATTAGCATTAGCAGATCAGCCAATAGCATTAAAGAGTGCAGATAAGACTTTAACCGGAGTGGATTGTTTAGCGTTCTTTACAGATAAGCCTACATATGCAGATGTTTTGATTGATAATATCGGGGTGTATAAAATAGTAACAACACCAGGTGTTACACCGGATGTTCCTGTGGTATCAGAAAAGGTACCTGCAAACCTTGATTCAATTGATTATCTTGGAGATGGATGGAAAATTCAGGTTCCAGTAGAAAATCCTAATAAGCCTGGTTCCGTAAAAGAAGTTTATCCGGCTGAAATCGAAAACGGATATGCAGATGAATATTTCTATGTAGCTAAGGATGATGATGGTTGCGATGTAGTAGTATTCCACTGTCCTGTTGATGGATACAAAACCGGTAATACAACATATTCCAGATCCGAACTTAGAGAAATGCTTGATCCGGATGATAAAACAGTTAACTGGGGATGGGAAGGAACACATACACTTACTGCAAAACAAAAGGTTACACATGTACCTGCAAGTGGTAAGGTGATTACTTCACAGATTCATGGTATTGAAAAAAATGGTGATAATGCTAATCCACTTGTAAAAGTACAATATTATTATAAAGATGGAGAAGGATCAGTAAACGTATTTTTGAAGGATACAACAGCAAGTACTTCAGCAGACTTCACATATAAATATCCTAATGTGGATTTAGGTGAAGTGTTTACAACAGAAATTCAAGTAGTAGACGGTGTTGTATATGTAACAATTGATACAGAGGATTCAGAACCGGAAACTTATATGCATGACTTTGTAGCGGCTGATGCATATTGGAAAGAGACTTTGTACTATTTTAAACTTGGTAATTATATTCAAGACAGTACAGATACTAGTGCTACAGCTTATGCTGATGTGTGGGTATATAACGGAGATGTCGAACATACAGCTGAAGTAACGAAGATTGGTGTAGAAAGCCTTTCTATTGTTAATGAAGGAGTTAATATTGCTCCGGGCGAGAGAACTTCATTAGATGTGTCTGTAGCTCCGATTAAAGCATATAATAAAGACGTTACATGGTCAGTAATAGAGGGATTAGATGTTATTGCAGTAGACAAAGATGGTAATATTACTGCTAAAAAGTGTGGTGAAGCAAAAGTACGAGCAACAAGTGTAGAAAATACACAGGCTTATGCAGAATGTACCATAATAGTATCTGAAAAAGAAGAAGAAGTAGTAGTAGAAGTTTATAGAACTGATTTTGGTACAAGTGAAGTAGATAATCTTGATACAGCATTTGATAGTAACGGTACGGATATTACATCAATATCAGCAACAGGTGCAAAGGTAAGTATTAAGAATGAAGATGGCAATAATGTTGTTAAATTTGAGGATAGTACACATGGTAGTCCTGCAAAATTAGCAATTGAATTCCCAAAACAAGTAGGAACTACAACAGTATCTTTCAGAGCCAGAATTGATGCGTTGGGTATTAACAAGGCAGGTTCTACCGCTTTTGGACGATTTTATGCAGTGGCATCAGGTGGTGATGAATGGTATTCTAATACATCTGAACTTTTCAGAGTAAGAAGTACAGCATCCGGTGAAAGTGGAAACTATTATGATTTATCATATGTTTTAACAAATGCGTATCTGGCATTAGAAACTAATGAAGATAAAGTAATCGGTGATTATGGTGATTGGGTTGATATAACACTGATTATTACTCCAAATAATGGTACTGCAAAAGCAAATACTACAGATGTATACATGAATGGATACCTAGTTGGTGAAACAAAAGCAAATAGAAATGTAATTAATTATGTCAATCGTTTAGATATTCATTCAGGTGCAGGTGATATAATTGAGTTTAGTATTGATGATGTTTGTGTTTATTCAGGAGCAAAGCTTCCAGAGGGGGCAGTGCTAGAAGCTCCCGAATCCCTTGAATTAGTAAATGTACCAAGTACTATGGGAATCAAGGATTCTGTTAAAGTATCAACAGTTGCAACACCGGAAGGTAGTAATCCCGAAGTCATATATACAGTGTTAGATGGTGATGCAGTTGTTATTAGCCGAGATGGATATGTCACAGCTGAAAAGGTTGGCGTTGCTACAATTCGTGCAACAAGTGCTGTAGATAGCAGTGTATATGTAGAGAAGAAGATTACTGTTAAAGAGAACAATGAATTAGTAAGAGTTACTTCGGTAGAATTTGATGTAGAGAATGTTAATATTAAAAAAGATAGTGAAGTACAATTAAAGGTAAATGTTGTTCCAACTAATGCGACAGAGCAGGGGCTTAAATATGAGATTATGTCTGGTTCAGATAAAATTGCAATGACAACAGTTGGATTAGTTACAGGTAAAGAAATTGGAACAGCGACCGTTAAAGTAACAAGTTTAGATAATGACCAATTAGTTGATTACATTACAATAGCGGTGATTTCAGATCTTGAAAATGGTGCTATTGTATATGAAGATAGTTTTAATGGTACAAAATTAGATACAAATTATTGGTCAATATCAGCAGGAAGCAATTATACAGCAGTAAATGTTGCAAATAATGCTATGTCTGTAGAAGATGGAAATAGTGCAGCTCAACCTAAGGCAGCCTTGACATTTAATCCAGTGTGCGGAACCGTATCAATGCAGTTTAAAATTAAAATAGGAAATGAAGTTAATACACAAAGTGGAATTGCTTCAACAGGATATGGAAATATTAGATTAGCATTCGGTAGTGGTACAATTACATCTACTTCAAATGAAGCATTCTGTTTAAGAACAAATGGTACAAGCTTTACATACAGTAATGAAGCCGGCTCAGCATACAATGATTTAGCAGGTGATTATTCATTGGCTGACTGGAATACAATAACACTTGTTTCAAATATTAATGTAAATGGTACAGATACAACGGATATTTATGTAAATGGAGCAAAATTAGTAGAGGGTGCAGTAAATAAGGTTGATTATTCTGTTATTGATAAAATGTGCTTTTCTTCAGATACTAGCAAATATGCATTTTATGAAATAAGTGATTTGTGTATTTGGGTTGGTGGCTATAATGATAAGCCTGATGGAAATGGTGGAGGAGAAAATGCCGGTCCGTCTGATGGAAATGGTGGAGGAGAAAATGCCGGTCCGTCTGATGGAAATGGTGAAGGAGAAAAAGCCGAAACGGACAATGGGAAGAATTCGGATGCGGAGATTATAGAGTCACCACATACAGGCAATGTATGGCTTCCGAATTGGCTTATAGTACTTGGCGCAGTAATGATAATCCTTGGTGCCGGAGCGGTGCTTATGATTAAAAAAGAAAAAAGGCGTTGACTAAGGTAAAGGAGAACACAACAGTTGAAAAACGGTGGTTGTCCCGGCCGGGTGTATATTATCTATTATGTAATAAGGTACGGAATGTAATATAAATTTCACATCGATACATAGACGAAAACCGTCTGCTCTGCAGGAGAACAGGGCAGGCGGTTTTTTTGTGTGGATATTTTAATGAAGCGGTGCTGTGGTGGTGAACTGATGCTGTGGTGGTGAACCGAAGGAATAACTAAATAATTCTCCACAATAAGTTGAAATTGACTGACAAATCAGGTATAATTGAAATAGAATATATGTTTTGCTGCGGAGATAAATTAAAAGGAATGAGGGAGAATATAATGAACAACAATTCGGGTTATGATGAGAGCTGCATGGACGATGGGGCATGGGACAGCCTGTTCAAAATGGCGGAGAATGCAGAGTATGAGAGCGATTTTGAAGGGCAGGCTGCTTCGGAATATGACATGCCGGTCTATGATAATGTAGCTTTTCAGGAGAATGAGCCGGGGGAAAATAGGAGCTACGGGACACCGGAGGAGGCGCTGAAGGCACTGTTCGGATATGCGGCGTTCAGACCGGGGCAGAAGGAGGTAATTGACAATATACTGTCGGGCAGGGATGTGTTTGCCGTTATGCCAACAGGAGCAGGAAAATCGGTGTGCTATCAGATTCCGGCAATGCTGCTTCCCGGAATAACAATTGTCATTTCGCCGCTTATCTCACTCATGCAGGATCAGGTAAAGGCACTGAATGAGGCGGGTATTCCGGCGGCGTTTATCAATAGCTCACTTTCTGAAAATATGTTTTATGAGACGGTCAACAGGGCAAGGCAGGGTGTGTACAAGATTATCTATGTAGCGCCTGAGCGTCTGGTTACGGACAGCTTTCTGGAGCTTGCACAGGATATACGGATATCGATGCTTACCGTGGATGAAGCACACTGTATATCGCAGTGGGGGCAGGATTTCAGACCAAGCTACATGAAGATAGTGGAGTTCGTGAGGCTGCTTGACAGGAGGCCGATAATCAGTGCATTTACGGCGACGGCGACGGAGAATGTCAGGGACGATATTGTATGTACGCTCGGGCTGGTCAATCCGTATACCCTTGTCACTGGATTTGACAGGGAGAATCTGTTTTTTCAGGTGGAGAAGCCTAAGAAAAAAGAGCAGTATATTCTGGATTATATTGCGGAGCATGAGGGGGACAGCGGAATAATTTATTGCGCGACGAGAAAAAATGTCGACAATCTGTATGATTTGTTGAAGAGCAGGGGGATTTCGGCTGCGAAATATCACGCCGGAATGAGCGCTGAGGAGCGAAAGCGCATGCAGGATGCTTTTGTATTCGATTACATAAGCATTGTGGTTGCCACCAACGCCTTCGGCATGGGAATTGACAAATCGAATGTGCGGTTCGTAATACATTACAACATGCCGCAGAGCATGGAGAATTATTATCAGGAAGCCGGAAGAGCGGGAAGAGATGGTCTGGATTCAAAGTGTATTCTGCTGTTTTCACCGCAGGATATTGTTATCAACAGATTTCTGTTGGAGCGCAAGGAAATGTCCGATTTGGATGAAACAGATAAGCAGACGATAAGGGAGCGGGACAGCAGAAGGCTTCAGGTAATGGAGAAATACTGCTACACCACGGAATGCCTCCGCAACTATATTTTGAAATATTTTGGCGAGAACCCGGACAAGCCGTGCGGCGATTGCGGCAACTGTCTGCATGAGTTCGAGACACTGGACATGACGGATGAGGCAAAGAAAATCATAAACTGCGTATACGAGGCGAACGGCAGATACGGAAGAAATATCATTATAGATACTGTATCCGGCGCAAAGACAGCGCGGCTGGAGGAGATAGGTGCCGCAAAATATAAGTCCTACGGTGTGCTGGCTTCCTCCAACAAGAATCTTTTAAGGCGTCTGGTTGAGCAGCTGGTGCTTGAAGGATATCTCACAGTCGGCGATTATCAGGTCTTAAAAATGGGCGATATAAGCAGGCTCAAGAATACTGATGCAAGAGTGCTTGTCAAGATTACGGATGACGATAAGCTGCCGGAGAGGACAGCCGCCTCCAATAAAAAGACTAAGGCAACCGATGCGCTTACATCGGTCGGCTATGAATTGTTTGACAGGCTGAGAAAGTTAAGACTTGAGCTTGCCAGAGAGGAAAATCTGCCTCCGTACATAATTTTCAGTGATAAGACCCTGATTGACATGGCGGCGAAGGTTCCTGTTTCTAAGAGTGAAATGCTGAATGTTTCGGGAGTTGGAGAAAATAAATTCTCAAAATACGGAGAAAGCTTCCTCTCAGTTGTAGAAAAATGTGCCGGCGAATATCCGGAGCTGCTCATAAATAAAGTGGACGCGGCAAAAGAAAAGGAAAAACCAACCTTATCCAAGGCAAGTAAGAAGAATGAGAAGCAGGAATTTTACCTTCTTGAGGAGGAGGCGGCTAATTTTAATTACGCAGATTATATGTATGTTTCGGAAATAAAAAAGGAGCTGGAGCGTATATGTGAGAGGGATGATGTCAAGAAAATCCCGGCTGGAGGCTTGAGTAGGATTATGATGGCTGATGGGCTGATTGCAGAGAGAGAGCAGGACGGAAGACTTGACAAGGTTGCGACGGAGGCAGGAAGAGAGCGCGGAATCAAGACGATTGTCAAGGTGAGTGAAAGAGGCTTTTCGTATGCCAATCTCATGTACCCTAAGAACATCCAGCAGATGCTTGTGGAGTATTTTGTGGGTAAGCGGGACAACGGGTGCAATTAGGGCGCGGCCTGTGAAATTGAAGCTGATAGAGTAGTCGATATACAATTACCGGTGAGGAGGAATCAATATGGATACATTTTTCTTGAATGAGCTGAAAAGCTGCTGTGTTGACATCAATGGTGACAGAGAAAATGCCGGCGGTATTTCCGGGGTGATGGATGCTTACAGACGAATAATGGATTTTTCTGAGCTTGCAAGGCAGGAGGGGCTGCTGGCGCTTTGCGATGCATGTGACAAGCTGGATAAGAGCGACAGGACGCAGGGATTTCTTTTCAGACTGATGATGCAGGTTGTGGACGGCGATGAGCCGGTTGTTGTGTCTGAGATAGGGCTTAACATGCTTGCCGCCGATGATTACCACGCCTATGAAGGGCTGATTGTGCTTATGTATTACAAGGGCGCCTGTCTGATTCAGACAGGTGTTAGTATAGACAGGCTTGGAAGCTACATGCAGTCGCTTATGCCGCAGTTTCTCAGGGAGATTCTTCAGAAGAAGGAGGAGGAAAGGTCTGAGGACGATTATATAAAAGAGGATGACAAGCGCGACAAGTGGGTGAGGTCGCTATGTGAGGATAACAGGGAGGTCGATGAGAGGGATTATTCCATTGTCAATCAGACATCCCTCACCCTGTTAGAGATGTCTGATAAAGAGATACAGACGATTCTTCGACACATCTCGAATGATGACCTTGTGATGGCGATGATAGAGCTTCCGGGAAGGGTGAGAGCGCGTATCTTTGATAATACCTCAACCAGACTTGCAAGAATGCTGGCGGAGGACGTGATGTGCAAGGGCAAGGTAACACTGAGTGAGGTCGAAAAATCCTGCGTCAACATAATGCGCACTGTGATTAAGCTTGAAGCCGAAGGAGAAATTGCACATCATAATCTGACCGTGCAGAAATTCGTAATCGGTGTGTACGATGTGCCTAACAGCATGCTGAGAAGATAGCTCATGGGACAGAGGGGTCAGGTACAGGTGTCCCCGCTTTTTGGGACAGGGGTCTGACCCCTGTCCCCAAAGGCTACTACAGCGCTGGATTGACATGCACCATGATATGCTTAACCTTAGGAAAATTCTTTTCAATATCATTATGTACGGATTCGGCTATTTCATGTGCCTCCTTCAATGTATAGGAAGCATTTGCGCGTATCTCCACATCCACATATATCTTGTTGCCGAATATACGTGTCTGAAGCAGATCAATTCCAAGTACATCCTTGTTTCCCATGACACAGTCCCGGATTTCTTTTTCAGTCTTGTCATCACAGGAGTGGTCTACCATTTTATCTATGGCATCTTTAAAGATATCGTATGCTGCTTTTATGATAAAGACAAATATTACAAGGCTGGCAACAGAATCCATTACCGGGAAGCCGAGTCTTGCACCTGCGATTCCGACAAGTGCTCCGATTGATGAAAATGCGTCGGAGCGATGGTGCCATGCGTCCGCCATGAGAGCACTGGAGTCGATTCTTCTGGCATTGTATCTTGTGTACCAGTACATGCCCTCCTTGCATACGATTGAGAGAATCGCTGCTGCAAGGGCGAGAATGCCGGGAATCTGTAGGGTGTTGTAGCTGCCGCTTGTAATGTTTTTGACGGCGGTTGAACCTATTCCGAGACCTGTGATAAAGAGGACTATGGAAAGCACGATGGCGGCAACACATTCCATGCGTTCATGTCCGTAAGGGTGCTCCTTGTCAGGCTTCCTCGCCGATAGCTTAATCCCGATAATCACGATTATTGTGCTGAAAACATCTGAAGCAGAATGTATGGCATCACTTATCATTGCGTTAGAATGTGCGATAATACCTGCTAAAAGCTTGATGATTGATAACAGCACATTGCCAACGATTGTGATGAAGGATACTCTGTTGGCAATGTTCTCGAAATCGCTGTCATTGGTGTTAGGTGCCGGTGCTGTGGATTCATTTTTTTTCATAGTTTTTAATCTCCGTTTCTGAGCGATAAGTCGTTTTGGTGGTGTTAGAGCGGTCTGTTTTCGCCCTGAAACAGCTCGCTCTGCCATGCTGCTTGTGAATAGTTAAAAAGCTGATATCACTCTATAACACTTATGTGTGGGTTTTAAAAACGAAATGTTTTTTTAGAAAAGTATAAAAAAACACCCACGATTCAGTATTAGCAACTACTGTCCCGTGGATGAATAGATTCCACTGTCACTTGTGTGACCCGACTCCATGACAGGGTGTCACGGTCTGCTCAGTTTGTACTGTAGGTTTGTATGCAGTGCAAAGAGTATATACATGCTAGCATACGAGGTGTGGATTTGTCAAGTTATGCACCGGAAGAAATTATAAAATTCAGACAGGTTGCATTTTGAAATATTCTATGATATTCTTAAATCAATTATGCAGGTAAGCGTCATCAGGGCTTCCTAAGCAATGCTCTTTGTACATAAAATACTATATTATAACAGGAGATTTTTTCATGAGTGAGATTGTAGAACCAAGAACTTTATCCGGGTTTATGGAGCTTCTTCCAAAGGATCAGGTTATATTTGAAAAGATTAAATCAGAGATGGAGAAGGTGTATCGTAAATATGGCTTCTATCCGCTTGACACACCTGTATTGGAGGACAGCAGAATCCTTCTTGCGAAGGCGGGCGGCGAGACCGAGAAGCAGATTTACAGATTTAACAAGGGTGATTCTGACCTTACTATGCGTTTTGACCTTACGGTTCCTCTTGCAAAGTATGTTGCCAAGAATTATTCAGAGCTGACATTCCCATTCAGGAGATACCAGATTGGAAAGGTATACCGCGGAGAGAGAGCACAGAAGGGACGTTTCAGAGAGTTCTATCAGGCAGATATCGATATTGTCGGAGACGGAAGCTTAAGTATAGTCAATGACGCAGAGATACCTAGTATCATATATAACCTGTTCAACAACTTAGGAATTGATAATTTTGTCATCAGAATCAATAACCGTAAGGTGTTAAACGGTCTTTTTGACAACTTCGGAGTGAAGGAAAGCGCCGTGGATATCTTAAGGATCATTGATAAGATAGACAAGATTGGACGTGACAATGTTGCAAAGGAGCTTGTTGAACTCAAGGTACCTGAGGCTACGGTTTCACAGCTGCTTGATGTTCTCACATTGGACGGAAGCAATGAGGATAAGGTTGAGAAGCTTAAGGGCTTTGCCGGCTGCAATGAGGTGTTCGATGCAGGTCTTTCGGAGCTTACAACCGTGATTGATTATATCGCAGGCTTCGGTGTGCCGTCAGATTATTATAAGATTGATCTGTCAATTGCCAGAGGTCTTGACTACTACACCGGAACGGTATATGAGACATTTATAAAGAATCATCCGGAGTACGGCAGCGTGTGCAGCGGCGGACGTTATGATAATCTTGCAGAGTACTACACAAAGAAGTCACTGCCGGGAGTCGGAATCTCCATCGGTCTTACAAGATTATTCTATGTTCTGTGTGAGAATAATTTCCTGAACAGAGAACTTGAATGCCCGGTAGATGCGCTTGTTGTACCGATGACCGATGATATGACTTATGCTGTCAGGACTGCAACGGGATTAAGAGCTGCTGATATCAATACCCAGATATATCTAGAGGGCGGTAAGTTCAAGAAAAAGCTCACCTATGGAAGCAGGCTTACTATTCCGTTCTGTATTATACTGGGCACGGATGAGATTGACACCAATCAGGTAACCATCAAGAACATGAATACAGGTGAGCAGAAGACAACGGACCTGCAGGAGGCAATTTCCATAATCAATAATCAGAAGGAGCTCTTAAATAAGGCTCAGTATGTTAACATGCAGTAGGTTATAGCTAAGGGATAATAGACCTGTCGACAAGTAATTCACAAGAATTAATTTGTTGACGGGTCTTTGTGTATAATTATGAAACGAAGGGCAATGCCTGCAGTATGCATGGGGATAAGTTTGAAAATAAAATTTTCAAACTATTTATTAATGGCAGTACTGCAAGCATTGCTTGCAGTATGCATGGGGGTAAAAATGAAAAAGGGAAATGTACAAAAATATATTTTATTTGTAAGCATTCTGCTTGCGGTAAATATGCTTTCAGGCTGCAGCGATGGCAGTGCTGATACAGAAACAGTGACGGCGGCGAAAAAAATTGTCATAGGGAGTGACATTATAAGCCCATATTTATATAAGGATGTCGATGGAGAGTTCATGGGAATAGATGTAGAGATTGCGACAGAGGCTCTTCACAGGATGGGGTATGAACCGGAGTTCAAGCTTATAGTGTGGGAGAATAAGAATAAGCTCCTTGAGGATGGCGAGGTTGACTGTATCTGGGGCTGCTTCAGCATGAATGGCAGAGAGGACAAATACCTGTGGGCAGGACCATATCTTTACAGCCGCCAGATGGTAGCGGTGCGTATGGACAGCGAAATACAGAAGCTTAAGGATCTGACGGGAAAAATGATAGCGGTTCAGGAGACCTCGAAGGCTGAAGAATATTTTCTGCGTTCTGATTTTGAGGGTATACCGGATGTAAGCCTTGTGTACTGCTTTTCTAACATGGATGAGGTGTTTGCCGCACTAAGAAAAAATTACGTGGAGGCTATATGCGGCCACGAGAGTGCACTGATATCGTTCATCAACACGGCACCGGATGAGTACAGGCTTCTTGATGAGAGCTTCCTGTATTCAGCACTTGGTGTCGCATTCGATATACAATATGATGAAGAGTTTGTGGAGGAGCTGTTTAAAACTCTTGGTGATATGATGAACGATGGAACCATAGCCGCAATTGTCGGGAAATACGGATTGGATGCGGAGAAATCTCTGGGGAGGGGGAACGATTAGTGGACAGCTTTAAACGAAAACTGAGAGTGTTTAAAATCTCCGGAATTGTCGTTCTGGTACTGCTCCTGTGTCTTGCAGCACTGCATTTGTTATTAGTGTATCGTGGACTTACTTCAATAGAAAAAATAAGAGTGCAGACGATAGAATATATTGAAGAAAAGGTTGAGACCTATGATAATTACAGAGCGAATGACAAGACAAAGAGTCTTGTGCATCTGCTTGATAAAGCACTTGCGATTGTGCATAATCTTGAACAGGATGAGTTATTTTATGTTAAAAATATCGGAATATATTCCTATGAGCAGCATCTGAGCGGTATTATCGTGCTTGACGGGAACATGGATGTTTTATTAAATGTTGAATCAACGGCAGATACGCATATAGAAGACTGGAGCACACTTATATCCGCAGAAAGCGTTTCAGGGGTGATAGAATCCCCTAAGAAGGTATATATGACCAGAGTGTATGCCGCGGAGGGACAGGGGTATGACATAGCTGTTGTGCATCGAAATGACGCTCCTGGGGCGGTGATTGTATACAAGCTTCAGGACATGGTGGTGGAGGGTGTAAATGATATCACGCTTGACAGTATATTTGAAAATATGCAGATTGCCAATGACGGACTTATAGTCATATCGGAATGTGATAATGTGATTGCAGCCAATAAGACGAGTGCTTACAGTCTTACCGGTGAGCGGCTTGCCCGGATGTACTCTGACGGAAAAACGGTTAGGGAAAAGCTGAAAAAAATCAGATATGATGGCAGACGCTGGTATTTGACCGAGGAAAAGTATAAGAGCTATACGATACATGTCATGTTCCCTGTTTTTGAGGTGTACAAGGTCTGCTATGCCATGGAGACGGCATTTATGCTGTTGTACATTCTGATGTGTGCACTTATGTGGGGAGTTCACAACAATTCAGAGAAGAAGAATTACTACATGGAGAAGAGACGTCAGCTTGAACTGCAGAATGCACTTGAGCGCGCTGAACGTGCGACGGCAGCTAAGAGCACCTTCCTTTCCAATATGAGTCATGATATACGTACACCTATGAATGCCATAATCGGATTCACCAAGCTGTTACGCGAACAGCTTGACAATAAAGAGAAGGCAGCCGGATATCTCGACAAGATAGATGATTCGAGCAGATATCTTCTTGAAATCCTGAATAATATACTTGATATTGCCAGAATTGAGAGCGGAAAAACAACACTTGAAGAGGATATAGTCTGCATTGACGATCAGTGCAGGGAGATTTATGCGGTTTTTGAAAATCAGATGGCACAGAAAGCATTGAACTTTTCATTGAAGGTGAATGTCAGGCACCACTATGTAAGCTGTGACATTTTGAAGGTAAAACAGATAATCTTTAATCTCCTGAGTAATGCCTACAAGTACACGGACATTGGCGGAAGGGTTACATTTGAAGTGACTGAGCTGCCTTGCTATACGGAGGGATATGGCTTGTATGAAATCAGGGTGTCAGATACCGGAATAGGAATGTCGGAGGAATTTATATCCCATATTTTTGAGGAATTTGCAAGGGAGAGAAATACCACTGAGAGCAAGCAGCCCGGAACAGGGCTTGGAATGGCAATAGCGGATCAGCTTGTAAAGCTTATGGGAGGAACAATCAATGTTGAAAGTGAGATTGGCAAGGGAAGTTCCTTTGTCGTACTTTTGACTCAGGGCTTGGTTAATGTGCCACTGCAGGATGAAAGAGCTGATGAAACAATTATTGAGTATAATCGTGGGGAGAGGAGAAAGCGAATCCTGCTTGCTGAGGATAACGATATGAATGCCGAGATTACCGTGGAGCTTCTCAGCTTCCACGGCTTTGACGTGGACAGGGTGAAGGATGGAGCGGAGTGCGTTTCAGCTCTGGAAAAAGCACAGCCGGGATATTACTGCCTGATACTTATGGATATCCAGATGCCTAATATGAATGGGTATACGGCTGCTGAACGTATAAGGGCTATGCCGGATTCCACAAAGGCAGGCATACCGATAATTGCAATGACGGCAAATGCGTTTGACGATGATAAGAAGGCGGCGTTTCAGGCAGGAATGAATGGGCATATATCAAAGCCTATAGATTTTGACAGTATGATGCAGATGATAAGAAATTTTATTGACTATGGAGGTGAATGACAGCTATGGGATTTTTCAAATCGAAGTATGAGAAGGAGCTTGACGGGATTATAGCGGACATCAATATAAATATGAATAATAACTACAAGGATAATGCGCAGGCTGGGCTTAGAAGGTTCGATGAAAGACTTGAGGAACTGCTTTTACAGGGGCTTCTGAAGGAGAAAGCCGCCAGAGAATATAAAAGACAGCTTTCTTCCTTTAAGGAGAAGATGAAGGGATATACCCATAAGGACCAGCTGAAAAACTGGGGTTAGTTGTATTGTACGATCAGATTGATGCCTGAAAACGGAACTCTCCATTTTCGGCAAAAAATCCATAGATACCGTGATATTTTTCTATTACGGATATCATGCTCTGTATTCCTATGCCATGTCCGTTTGCGGATGTGACAGGGACATCATTCTTAAAAACGGGTGCTGTGTGATAACTGTTTGACATGTTTATGCACAGCTTCCCGTTTTTTTCGTACAGCTTAAGGCTGATATATCTGTCATCCGGCTGGGGCAGCTGGACACAGGCATGGATTGCGTTTTCAAAGGCATTGGCAAAAAGGCTGCACAGATTGGTTATCTGGAATTTTGAAAAATCATAGGCGGTGACCGATATACTTACTTTTATATTGTTTTCGCCGGCTTCATCTGCATAATATGACAGAATAAGATTGAGAGCTTCATTTTCGCAGTACTTCACAACCCTGCTGTTGTCGAGGGAGGTGCTTATTTCCGCTATGTAGTTCAGGGCATTCTCATTCTTGTTTTCCTTTATGCACTGGCTTATAAAATTCAGATGATGGCGCAGGTCATGACGGTATATGGCAGCCTGCTTCTCTGAGTAAGATATCTGCTGTATCTCCTTTTGAACCTGAATTGCCGCGGCTCTGAGAAGGAGGTTTTCGTGCTCTGTCTTATTTCGCTTGTTGGCGGCGTCAAGTGAAAAAATTGAAAGTATCAAATATAGCAATACAATAAAGCTGTCCACAAAATCGATAATAACGATTCCTCCGGTGTGCAGAAGGTCGGTGTAGACTGTAAAGGCATATTCAATGATATAGTACGCAAGCGGCAGAAGCAGAAACGGCAGAAGAGATGTGGTGCTTTCATATTTAAGCTTTTCAACATAGGGGGATAAGTATTTTATTATAAGTATAAGCAGCGGAATAGTCACCAGAATGGCGGCAGCATTGGCAATATCCTGGTTATAGCCGAAAAATGATGATATAAGCGTCCCAATCCATTTTCGCGGTGTACACAGAAGATAAGCTGTAAGCACAGAGATGATGGACATGCTGATACTCTGATGGAATACAAAAAATATCAGAAGAATGAGAGGAAGATGTATGAGCAGAGGATAGCAGGTATATAATGTCTGCTTCCCTAAAAGCAGATATGCAATAAGCTGTATGCACCCAAATCCGAGGATGGTAAAAATATACTGCTTTTTATTGTCCTCAAAACGCATGCCTACAAAGTAAAAGGCTGCCGTTATTCCGAAGAAAAGGACAAAAGCGTAATTGGTTAAATCCAGAATATTTGAAATATTTATCATGGCGTTTCCTCCATCTGGAAGGCGAGATACTGCTTCTTCAGCTCGCTCACTCTTCTCTGCGCAAGTGGGATGGTCTTTCCGTTCTGAAGCTGCATATCCGTGGCACCGATTGAACGTATGAAGTTCATATTGACCACAAATGAGCGGTGGGCAAGCAGAAATTCGTGGTTGTACATAAGCTTATCACATATTGATGTGAAACGCTCGGAACATTCCAGCTGTGAATCGTTATTGAGATAGTAAATTACTTTTCTGTTGAAAGCCTCGACACAGACTATATTTGATAACAGAAGCTTATGTACTCCGCTGCTGTTCTTTACCACGATATATTTAGGGCTGTCCGACTCTTTCTTTTCAAGAATATCATCGATAGCGCCAAAAAGCTTATCCCTTGTTATGGGCTTTAGAAGATAATTGGCGGCCTTGACGGTGTAGCTTTCGACAGCAAATTCAGGCGATGCAGTAAGAAAAATAATATCGGCTGCCTTATCGAAGCTGCGAATCTCCTTGGCAAGGGACATCCCGTTTAAAACAGGCATGATGACATCCAGCAGATAGAGGTCATATTTTTCGTAAGCAGACTTTGAGGCAAGCTCAACACTGCTGGTATAACATTTATAGCTAATCGGTATATCGTGCTCTGCCATATAGGTATTTATAAAAGAGGATATAGAAGAAATTTCGTTTATCTCGTCATCACATACAGCTATTTTAAGCATTCGTTCATTCACCCCTGTAAATTTATATATGTATTATAAACTTTATATTGATAAATTTCTACAGCTAAGTCTTATCGTTCATGTCAAAAAAAATGTAATTCATGCAATTTCGTCCATGAATGTTTTTTATTAGGATATTATATATAGCAAATAGAACTAATATAGCACTTTTGATTTATAAAAGACAACAGGAGGAATATGCTATGTGGAGAAAAATCTATAATGCAATATGGGCAGACAAAGCCAGAAGAGCAGCAGTGCTTACAATCATTATTGCATTGATTGTGTCCGGCACAGCGTTGGCAATACTTAACACGATTGGGAAATCCAAGCCGGCGCAGGGCATACCGGATGAGCAGCCACTGATTGGAACGGAGGTTGCGGATCTGCCACAGGAGAGCAGCCGGAATACTAATCAGGAGACAGAAAGCCAGCCGGCAGATGAGCGGCAGACGGAACAATCCGGTGAACAGTATGAGACACCTGAGGTGACCGGGCCGTCAGCACAGGAGACTTCGGCAGGAGGGAATGAACAGAGTTCTTCAAAGACGGCGGATACCCAGCCTGCCACAGTCAGTGGTGAGACTGTCAGTGAGTCCGGTGAAGCGGAGAACGTCACACAGGAGACTACCACACAGAATAATGTGGAGCCGGAAGTGAGATATTCTGTGAATTTTGCAACACAGGGCGGAAGTGTATTACAGACAAAGCAGGTTGAGCGTGGAACCAGGATAAAGAGTTTTTCTACGCCGTACAGTGAAGGGAATATCTTCCTTGGATGGTATTATGATGAAGCACTTACACAGCCGGTTAAGGAGGATGACAGTGTCAACAGGGACCTTACACTGTATGCTGCATATAGACAGGCTGAGCAGCTGCAGCCGGTAGAGAACATAGTATTTGCCGCAGTGGAGAATGTCGACGGAGACAGCTTTGCCATCACGGTTGTGACAGAGGACAAGAAGCTGGACGCAGAGGGAGTGCGCGCAGCTCTTGATGTAAAGAACCTTACCGACCCTGGGCAGACGGACATTGTCAGGGTTACAGGTGCGGATGGAGAGTATGTGATTACAGGAATTACTCCTGAGATAGAAAACAATTCATCCATGGCTGTTCCGGGTTTTGAGGACGGTTGTACATATAGAATCACACTCACGGATTCGAGACTTAATTTTAAAAATCAGCCGGACACGGTAAGGGAGTACAACTTTACAACAGCTAAGAAGGAGGTATTGAATGTATCACTTAACAGTGACATTGTGTATATACCTATAAGCGATTTAAAGAATATAACCAATGCTGGAGATTCTGTTGAAACGCTGAGTATTGCACTCTATAAGGCGGATAAGGATGGGGTGCTTGGCCCGGCAGAGCTTACACAGGGTCAGTTCGATTACAGCAGGGAAAGCTTGAACGTAGGGGATGTAATATCAATATATGCAGGCTTAAGGCCGGATTTAAGAACACTTGATACGCCGGATGAACAAAACGGCGATATCGCTTATGTAGAGATAACAGGTAAGAACGGTAACAGGTACAGCTATAAGAATGCCGCACCTGAGGATGTAATCTTCACACCGGATATTCTGCCTGTATCAGCTGCCTTCCTTGACAATGCCGGCGAGGGCAGTATGACGATTGACAACAGGGTGCTTGACTATTCGCCGGATGTGTATGCCAATGTAGGGCTTGACAGCCGGACAACGGTGGATATAGGCGACTATGTTGCTTTTTATAGTGGAATATTCGGTATCTCAGAAGGTGAAAATGCTGCACAGATAGGAAGCTACGGCTTAGTAACCGCTGTCACGAAAAATGATAACGGCACTACGACAATTGGGTATAGGGCTGTTGGTTTTGATGAAGTGATAGCAGCTATGGACATCTATACAAGTGAACAGATGTCCGGAGCGGAAATGATTGAGGGCGTGGATACAGCCTCAATCGAGAGAGCAATTGAGAAACAGGCAGTTGAAAGCGGCTTTGCCGATGAGGCGGCACAGTATCTTGCCTCCTTAGCACTTGCCACAGACAACTTTACAAGGTTAAAAGATAACATGAACCTTGAGGACTACAAGGTAATCCTTGAGGATGGAAGTACGATATCGCCGGAGGAGCTGCAGCTTATGTCATCTGACATATCGGTTGAATGTAAGCTTGAGGACGGATATCCTAAGGCTACAATCAGCACGACACCTAAGAATCTTTCACAGGCTGAGGGTTCCGCAGCAAGGGATAAGGGACTTAGCGTGGAGCTTGAGGTTCAGGCAAAGATTACAATGGGTAAAAAAGGCTCAGACAATCAGGTAGAGATAACCGTAAGCGGTAAGTTTACCGAGGAAGTGGGTCTTGACCTTGGTGTAAGCAGCAAGGCTGTCTGGAAGGTATGGGGAATATTCCCTTACATTGCAGAGTACCGCGTGACTGCCAATATTGATGTGCTCAATTATACAGGAATTGAAGTGAGTGCTGTCATGGTCACTAACAGCAGCGATGACAATGACGATGAGGATAAGGGCGGCTTCAATACAGCACTTGATATCGCAGATCAGATTAAGGAGCTTATAGAGCAGGCGAAGGATGATGGTGAGGATGAGGATTCCGAGGAGAATGCCAATAAGCTTGTCAAGCGCTACAGCGATATGATGGACGAGGATTCCGACTGGATAAAGATTTTTGAGCAGAATATTATAAACCAGGAAAAGCTTCTGCCGCCGTGCCTGCCAATTATTGCGGTAAGCATAGATGTGGATTTCGTTGTGAAGGTTGATGCCTGCGTTGCTGTCGGCTTCGACTTCGACTACATAACCGGAAAGCGCTATACATATACGATAGATGTGTTTGCCGGAAAGGTATACAACGATACCGTACAGCTTATTGAGGACGCGTATGAATTTGATTTCTATGTAATGGGAAGACTTGCCGTGAGGGCAGGGCTTGAGTTCGAGTTCAAGGTGGGTGTGTTCTCAACCAAGTTAGCATCGGTTGGATTTGTCGCGGAGGCTGGAGCATACACTAAGCTGTGGGGATATTTCTACTATGAGCTTAAATACACCCAGAGTCTTGGAAAGAGCCAGCAGTACAGCGGAGCACTTCTGATAGATGTGGGTGCTTATCTGGATGTCGCACTTAAGGCACAGGCACTCAACGACAGATATACGGCGATGTACACGCTTATCAATAAGGAATGGCCGCTGTGGTCCGTGGGAAACAGGGACAGTATACTTGATTTTACCACCGCCCAGGAGGATATGCCGTATATGAAGATGAAGCAGCATGTCCGCTCGGTGGTAGTACCGGACAGTGTGTTTGACCTTACATACCTTGACTTAGTTGAAGGCGGCGAGGCCCATGCGGTATATGAGGATTACTATGATCCGACCAAACCGGCAGGCGGCAGGAACAGAAATAATTTTGACATCGTGATGACTAATGACAAGTTCTCCTATGACCCTCAGACGAACACTATAACAGTAACCCCTGATAAGGAAGATAAGAGACTTGAAGGCGAGATGATAATAACATGGAACAGATATCCGCTTGCTTTCTCATCAAAACCTATACAGAGAAGACTTTCATTATATTGGGATAATTTAAGGGACGGATATGTTATAGTTCCTTACACCAATGGCGGAACCTATATAAATATTATCAATGCTGCGTTTGAAAAGAAGATAGACAAGCCTGCCGATCCGGTAAGAATGGGTTATGATTTTGCAGGCTGGTATGAGGATGAGGAGCTAAATCAGGTGTATGAGTTCCCTGAGCTTATGCCGGCACAGGATACTAATATATTTGCAAAATGGACACCTTCTGTGAACACAGCTTACCGTGTGGAGCATTATAAGGAGCAGATAGCCTCAGGTGAGTATGAGCTTGCAGACAGCGAGAAGCTCACAGGCACCACGGACAGCTATGTAACACCTGCGGTTAAGACGTATGAGGGATATACCTCACCGGCAGCGCAGGAGATAAGAATAGAGGCAGACGGAAGCACAGTTCTCCGCTATTATTATCCGCTTGAATGGCACACTGTCACCTTCAATGAAGGCGAGGCAGGAGACACAAGTGTAAGCTATGAGCTTAAATACGGTGCAGAGATTGTTCCTCCTATGGTTGCAGCAGATGGTTATACATTTACCGGCTGGGATAATGAAGTAGCTTCAGCTATGGGAACGGAGGATGTAGTATATACTGCACAGTGGAGCAGAAATCCGCATACACAGTACAGAGTTGAGTACTATGTGCAGGATACGGATGGAGCCTACAGACTTAAGAGCAGTTTCACAGCACAAGGATATACAGGTTCGTCAATCACTGCGGACAGCTTAAGAAAGACTCCGCTTGAAGGAGAAACCACAGCCGATAAGCTTTTCACGGTAGATGGTGGAATCGTATTCAGCAATATGACTGTGCTTGGTGAGGAATGTGATACAGCCAGTGTGGCACCGGACGGAAAAATGATAATCAAGGTCAATTACAGACGCGAAAGATATTCGTACACATTTGATTATGGATATGACGATAAGGCTGTGACAGCCGATACATGCTATGAGGGCACAATCAATGTTCCTGAGAATGTGGCAAGAGACGGATATATATTCGGAGGCTGGAGCCTTGACGGCAAAAAGGCCGTTAAGGTGAATACGGTTATGGGCAGGGAGGACATTGTATATCATGCATTGTGGACACCTGTCACATATACGGTACATTTTGACGGAAATTCCGAATATGCAGAGGGAGAGATGGAGGATATCTCACTTACCTATGATGAGGCGGTAACTCTTCCGGCTAATAAGTTTTCGCGTGAGAACTATGTTTTTGGCGGATGGAGCCTTACAAAGGCGGGAGAGGTGCGCTACACCGATTCAGAGAGTGTCAAGAACATTTCAAAGGCGGACGGCAGCATGGTGACACTGTACGCTGTGTGGATTCCGGAGGAGTATAAGATTTCCTATGAGAATCTGTATGATGGTGCCAGCACCAATGCTGCTTCATACAATATTGAGAGTGAGACAATCATACTCAGGGCTGCGGTCAGAACAGGCTATGTATTTGAGGGCTGGTATGATAACGCTGAGCTTACCGGGGACAGGGTTGATAGAATAGAGCATGGAAGTATAGGAAACCGTACCTTCTATGCGGACTGGAGCCCGGCAAAGGATACAGGCTACCGCGTTGAGCATTATTTACAGCAGCTTGATGGCAGCTATGTGCTTGACAGGACGGATGAGCTCACAGGTGTTACGGAGGATATTGTGACACCACAGACCCATGACTATGCAGGCTTCACAGCGCCGGAGCAGAGGACGCTTGAAATCACGGCGGACGGAAATGCGGTACTTAGATATGACTACACCAGAAATACCTATACACTCACCTTCGATGCAACCGAGGGAACACTTGAGGGTAATGATACGATAACAGCGCTGTACGGTGCGGATATAACACCTCCTTCGGCATACAGGGAAGGCTATGGCTTCGCCGGCTGGTACGATGGCGATGTGAGATTTGATGTGAGAACAATGCCTTCAAAGGACATGAAGCTAACTGCTGCATGGAAGGCAGGCGAATACGGATACACGGTCAACTATTACCATCAGAATGTGGACGGCTCCGATGGGTACACACTTGCAGCCAGCTTAAATGAGACTGCACCTATGGACAGCGAGGTTGAGGCACCGCTAAAGAGCTTTGAAGGCTTTACCGCTGTCGGCGAGGCTAAGACAATCACAATCTGCACCGATGAGAGTAAGAATGTAGTTGATTACTATTACACAAGAAACCAGTATACTCTTAGCTGGGATTTCGCCGGTGGAGCTGCAGACAATTACACATCGGGAACGCTCTATTATGGCACGAAGATAAATGCTCCTGTACCTGTAAAGGAAGGATATTCGTATGAATGGAGCAGGGAACTGTTTACGGACATGCCGGCGGAGAACCTTGAGTACACAGCGATATGGAAGGCGGACAGCTATATCCTGACATTAGATGTGAACGGAGGAAGCTTACCTGCCGATGCGGCATTGAGTAAGACCGTAGTATTTGACGAGGTATACGGAGAGCTTCCACAGCCTTCTAAGAGAGGATATGCCTTCGATGGATGGTTTACCAAGCCTCAGCCTGCTTCGGACGAGGTTGTACAGATAACAGCGGATACCGTTGTTAAGACGGCACAGAATCATGTACTCTATGCACACTATACGCCGATAGAGTACAAGCTTGTATACTCAAATGTGGACGGGGCAGAGAATGGCAATCCGGCTTCCTACAATATCACAACAGGAAGGATTGAACTGAAGCCTGCGAAGAAGACAGGTTTTACCTTCGAGGGCTGGTATTACGATAAGGAATGTGCAGGTGAGCAGGTTGAGGTGATAGCCGCCGCAGGCATAGGCGACAGAGAGCTCTATGCTAAGTGGAGGGAGCACAGCTATAAGGTTGTATTCCATTCAAACAATGGCGGGGATACTACGGACGGACAGAGCTTCACTTACACAGAGAGCAAGGCGCTTAAGCAGAACAGCTTTACAAAGGAGGAGTACAACTTCACAGGCTGGTCATTGAAGGCAGGGCAGGAAGCAAAGTATACAGACGGTGAGGTCGTTTCACAGCTTGTGCCGGATGACAATGGCATAATTCATCTGTATGCTGTGTGGACACCTGTAAGATACCGCATAATATATGTCAATATGGACGGTGCACAGAATGCTGCCGGAAATCCGGACAGCTTCACGGTTGAAGATGATTTCCTTACACTCTATGAACCGACTAAGGCGGGATATACCTTTGAGGGCTGGTACACTGATGACACATATAACAATAAGGTGACTGCACCGATAAAGCTCAGGGTTGGCTATGAGCCGACATTCTATGCAAAATGGTCGGTAAACTCTTATGTCATAACCTTTGACAGCTGCAAGGGTGATTCCGTTCCTACAGAGACACTTGATATGGTATATGATACAGCGAAGAACCTTCCTCTTATCTCGGATATGGAGGGCTTTGTAAGACTGGGCTATACCTTTAACGGCTGGGCGCTTGAAAAGGACGGCGAGCCTGTATACAGTGACGGAGCTACGGTAAAGAACCTTGTTGAATCGGGAAATATCAATCTGTATGCGGTATGGACGCTGAACGTATTCAGTATCAGCTATGATTCCGGAACGGGAGCTGTATCGAATGATAATCCTGCAAGCTACAGCATTGAGGACAATGATGTTATCCTGATTGCACCTACAGCTAAGGAGGGCTATAAGTTCCTTGGCTGGTATGAAGGTGATGTACTTGTATCCGAGATAGTGAAGGGAACGCAGAAGGATTATAACCTCACAGCTAAGTGGGGTCACGGAGGAATATTTACACTTTCATATGAGGGTGAGGAGGCTGTAACCCTGCAGAACGGTTCAGCGGGAGCTAAGCTCACCTACAAGGTAACAAGAACTCTTCCTGAGGGTACACAGGCGATATCCAATCCGATCTATGTCTACTACAGAACAGTAAATGGTACGGCGTATGGCTCAACGGTCGACATCGATATAGCACTTGATAAATATCATTTTAAGCATGTCGGTGGCGAGAATGTCTACCTTACATTCGGGCCTGAGGATATGGAGCAGACCTTCAATGTTGAGGAGTGGGGAGCGGAGACCACAGCGGACATCGTGGCAGGCTTCCAGATTGGCGGAACAGACCGCTACTATGATGTGGAGCTTTATAAATCACTTGATACCGTAGCAGGATATTCAGGAACATTTGGTGATGTAAGGTCGCTCAGAAGAAAAATTAAGGCTATTAATGCAAATACAATTACGAATGATATGTATAATAAGTGGTATAGCTATACGTTCCTTACGGGCGAACACAAGGTCACTGATAAAGGATATGATAATAATCCTTCATTTACGTTTAAGACTTTATCTGAGATTCTCAATGACAATGGTTTTTCATCTGAGACACAGAAGTATATAACGAATACAGCTACGAACATGGGATTTAAGATGACGGCAGATATTATAGAAAATGACGATGGTTATATTTATCTTAGATTTTATCGTGAGTATCCATTCCAGTATCAGGCTCAATACAGAGGTGATATTAAGGATAAGGGCTGGAGAACCGGAATAGAATTCCCACGTACTACTTCTAAGCAGAATGGAGTTCAGTTTGATTTTGGACATGAGCATACATATAATACATGGTCACTTGCTTATGATTCAGGAACATATGCCAAGGTGGGAGTAAATGACAGATTGGGCATACAGCTGAGAGCTGATGGAAGTGGAGGCGATGACTGGAGAATAGGAACCAGTTATGCATATTATAAGATAATTGATAGCAGGGCACCACAGCAGGTAGGTCTTGCCAACCTTGCATTTGGCAGGTACAAGGCAGGGGACACCATTTCGATAACCGTTATATATGATGAGGTCATAAAGAGTGCCTCAGGAATGGGACTGTCAGCTATAAGCGGTCTTCCTGTTAAGGATGTACAGTTCGCAGGAGGAGAAGGCACGAATGCACTCACATTTACAGCTACACTTACTGCTGATTTTGAGGCAACGCCTGATTTCAACAATGAGATAAAGGCATTAAAGCCGGTTGTCGGAACAGTGTATGATGTGCTTGGCAACCACAACTAGTTTTAGCGTATTTCTTAAATTTTGATATTTTACCGAGAGCGACAGGGTGTCATTTACATGGCACCCTGTCTGCATTATAATTAAGTTACTTTTATGAAGAGGATATAGGAAGCATGGGAATACATAGAGTAAAATTATATTTGACCCTGATAACAGCATTATTGATAACCTGTATAGCTGCGTCATGCACAGGGCGGCAGGACAGGGGGACTGTCACAGATGATAAGAAGATACGTGTAGCCGTTATCGACACAGGTTTTTCTGAAAAAGCGATACCATCAGGCAATATTGCCGGAGGAAAGAATTATGTTGATGGGGACATGGGAACGGATGACACCTATGGACATGGCACTGCGGTAGCGTCAATCATTCTTGGGAATGCCCCGAATACAGAGCTTGTCGCTCTTGTGAGCAGTGTGTATGAACATGGAAGACTTAAGCAGGTGGACGCAGATACATTTGCAGGGATAATCATTGACGCTGTCGATGTATATGGATGTGATGTAATCAATGTTAGTTCCGGATTTGCTGTTGATACGGAGGCGTTAAGGCAGGCTGTAGAGTATGTTGAAAAAAAAGGTGTTGTGATAGTGGCATCGGCAGGTAATGATTATGTTGAAAACCCGGATGTAAAATATTATCCTGCGGCTTATGATGGCGTGATTGCGGTGGGTTCAATTAATGAGAGCAGGACGGCAATATCAGATTTCTCGCAGAGGGGTGAATGGGTTGATGTGTACGAGTGCGGGGAGAACATTACCGTCAGAACCCTGAGCGGTGATAGCAGGGAGGTATCAGGGACATCTTATGCTGCCGCAGGAGTGACCTCAAAGGTATGCAGAATACTGGAAGAAAATTCAGGATTGACGGTTGATAAAGTGTTGGAAATAATTGACTTTAAGGAAAATTGATGTTAAAATTTCAGAAAAAGTATTTATAATAGGTTTACTGTATAAGGAGGTTATGGTATGGGATTTTTTGATAACATTGGAAAGACTTTATCGAATGCGGGACAGACTATTGCGCAGAAGAGCAAGGACGTTGTTGATACAGCGAAGCTCAATTCTGCAATAAGCGATGAGCAGAAGATAATCGCAGCTGCCTACGAGAAGATCGGAAGACTCTATGCAGAGCGTCATGCAGATTATCCGGAGCCTGATTTTGTGGAGTATCTGGATGAAATCAAGGCTGCACAGAACGCTATCGCTGAGTGTGAGCAGAAGCTCAAGGATTTAAAGGGTGTTTCGGTGTGTCCGGCATGCGGAGCAGAGGTTGGCGCCGATTCAATGTTCTGTCCAAGCTGTGGCAACAGAATGCATACAGAGCAGCCTAAGGCTGAGGGACCTGTATGTCCTAACTGCGGTGCACCTATTGCAGCCGGAAGTAAGTTCTGTACATCATGCGGAGTGGCTGTAGATGAGCAGAATGTTAAGCCGCAGGATGACAGTACACAGGAATAATTTTGAACTGAAGCTCAGTGGGATATATGTTGATTCGGATTTACGCAGCAGAGTGAAGCTTCCTGATATTTTACATAGACAAGACCGCCTTTTGGCGGTCTTGTCTGGTTCTTGGAGAATATCATGCGATGCTGTGGTGTATCAGGTTGACAAGACACACTTTAAAGTGATATAGTGATAAAGATATATAATTGCAGAGGGAGGATATTCCATGAGCGAAGAAAAAAACATTCCTTATAAGATTTACCTTGAAGAGAGCGAGATGCCGAAGCAGTGGTACAATGTGCGCGCTGATATGAAGATTAAGCCGGCTCCGCTTTTAAATCCTGCCACATTAGAACCTATGGGGTATGATGATTTAAGACCAGTTTTCTGTGATGAACTTATTAAGCAGGAACTTGATAATGACAATGCCTATATTGATATTCCGCAGGAAATTCTTGACTTTTACAAGATGTACAGACCGGCGCCTCTTGTAAGGGCATACTGTCTTGAAAAGGCACTTGGAACTCCGGCGAAGATTTATTATAAGTTCGAGGGAAATAATACAAGCGGAAGCCATAAGCTGAATTCTGCGATAGCTCAGGCTTATTATGCCAAGAAGCAGGGACTTAAGGGCGTGACCACGGAGACGGGTGCAGGACAGTGGGGAACTGCACTGTCGATGGCGTGCGCTTACCTGGGGCTTGACTGCAAGGTATTCATGGTTAAGGTTTCGTATGAGCAGAAGCCATTCAGACGTGAGGTTATGAGAACCTATGGTGCGAGTGTGACACCTTCACCTTCGGAGACAACACAGGTCGGAAGAAAGATTCTTGCTGCACACCCGGGCACAACAGGAAGCCTTGGATGTGCTATATCAGAGGCGGTTGAGGTGGCAACACATACAGAAGGTTACAGATATGTGCTTGGAAGTGTCTTAAATCAGGTTCTTCTTCACCAGTCCGTTATCGGACTTGAGGCTAAGGCAGCACTTGAAAAGTACGGTGTCAAGCCGGATATTATCATAGGCTGTGCCGGTGGCGGCTCCAATCTTGGAGGACTTATCTCACCATTTATGGGTGAGAAGCTGAGAGGTGAGAAGGATTACAGATTTATCGCTGTTGAACCTGCAAGCTGTCCAAGCCTTACAAGAGGCAGATTTGCCTATGATTTCTGCGACACAGGCATGGTATGTCCGCTTGCTAAGATGTACACGCTTGGAAGCAATTTCATTCCTTCGGCTAACCATGCGGGAGGTCTTCGCTACCATGGAATGAGCCCGGTTGTATCTGAGCTGTACCATCAGGGACTTATGGAAGCTGTTTCGGTTGAGCAGACCAGCGTATTTGCCGCAGCTACACAGTTTGCAAGGGTGGAGGGAATACTTCCGGCACCTGAGAGCAGCCATGCGATAAGGGTTGCGATAGATGAGGCTTTAAAGTGCAAGGAGACCGGAGAGGAGAAGACAATCCTTTTCGGGCTTACCGGTACAGGCTATTTCGATATGGTGGCATATCAGAAGTACAATGATGGACTTATGACGGATTATATCCCGACAGATGAAGAATTACAGGTTGGATTTGCAGGACTTCCTAAGGTTGATAAGTAATCAGATTCCCGGGCTGTAGGTAATGAGCCTTGCAGGCCTGGTTTGCTGATAATATGATAATCAGATATGTTGTTATAAAGAGTGTTATGTGACTGGCGGATTCCGGAGACGGCTTCGGGATTCGCTTGTTTCGCCTATAAAAATAATATAAGGAGATTGGTGTTTTGGAGAGAGAACGTTTAGGCAGCCGCCTGGGATTTATATTTCTTAGCGCGGGATGTGCAATAGGGTGCGGAAATGTATGGAAGTTTCCGTGGATGGCGGGAAGCAATGGCGGCGGAGCATTCGTGCTTATCTATATAGTATGTCTGCTTATTCTGGGGCTTCCTGCCCTTACAATGGAATTTGCAATAGGCAGAGCCGCACAGGCGAGTCCGGTGAAGATGTACCGGAAACTGGAAAAAAAGGGACAGAAATGGCATATCCACGGATATTTTGCTCTTGTGGGAAATGTATGCCTGATGGCATTTTACACCGTTGTTACAGGCTGGATGATATATTATTTCTGGAAATTCCTCACAGGTGATATCGAAAGACTTGGGTTCGTAAATATGATAACCAATCCGGCTGTCAATGTAGGGTTCCTTGCGATTACGGTTGCAATAGGCTTCTTTGTGCTCACATTTCAGCTTCAGGGCGGTCTTGAGCGCGTCACAAAGTACATGATGATGCTCCTGCTTGCGCTCATGCTTGTGCTGGCGGTTGTCAGCGGAATGCAGCCCGGAGCTGTGGAGGGCTACCGCTTTTATCTGGTGCCGGATTTTACTAAAATAGGTGTGGATACCATTGTCGCGGCAATGAATCAGGCATTTTTTACGTTGTCTGTGGGAATGGGGTCCATGGCGATATTCGGCAGCTATATTGATAAAGAAAGAAGCCTGCTCGGTGAAAGTGTGAATGTGATACTGCTCGATTCCTTTGTCGCGATTATGGCGGGTCTTATTATTTTCCCTTCATGCGCTGCTTACGGAGTTGAGGTAACGGCAGGTCCGGCATTGCTTTTTGACACTATGGCGGCAGTATTTAAGCATATACAGGGTGGAAGAATATGGGGAACATTGTTCTTTATGTTTATGACCTTTGCGGCATTTTCGACTGTACTTGCGGTGTGCGAGAATATCCTGGCATGTGTGAGGGAGCTGACAGGCTGGACAAGAAGGAAGGGAAGCCTTGTGTGTGCCGTGGTTGTGTTCACTCTTGCAATTACAACGGCGTTAGGCTACAGCGTATTTAAGTTTCAGCCATTTGCCGAGGGAACGGCATGGCTTGACTTCTGGGATTTTCTGGTGAGCAATAACATACTTCCGCTGGGCTCACTGACCATTGCAATATTCTGTACCAATGGACGCATCGGCTGGGGATGGGATAATTTTATGGCAGAGGTCAATGAAGGAAAGGGGTTAAAAATAAAGAACTGGATGCGCCCCGTATTCGGATATGTTGTACCGGTGTGTATTATAATAATATATATACTTGGAATGATTAATTTTAAATGGAAATAAAAGTAATTTCATGTTAAAAGTGACGAAGTAAGGTGTTGAAAAAAGGTGGATTCGGTTTTATAATATGATATGAGGGGAGAGGTACCTTTGCCCCTCATTATTATATTATTTATGTTATTGGGGTAAAGGGATACACATGGAAAGTAAAGAGAAGGGCAGCACCTATAGTGAAAAATTAAATTATCTGCTGGGCATTGAAAGATATAGCAGGAATCTGGACTATGAGAAGATAGAAGGTGCATGCAGGGATATTCTGGATGAGGCGGTACCGGAGGACAGCACGGCATACGGACTGGCATATTTTTATTTAGGTGCAACATATTATGTAAAGAATGATTTTGATAATATGTTTGATATGATGGCCAATGCTCTCGTTTATCTGAAACGCTCGGAGCAGTGGAGGCTGGAGGCAAGAGCATATAATCTTATGGCGATAATATCGGTAACGCAGGGTAATACGGTCGCGGCATTGGAATATTATATGTTGGGACTTGAGTGCTGTAATGAGCATAATGTAGGTGATGTACAACGAAGTATTGAAATTAATATTGGGTATCTGTATCTTGATACCGGAATGTATAAGGAGGCCAGACAGTACTTCCTGAGCGCATACGCAAGATACATGGCGGCTCCTGAGAATGAGCGCGATATCAGCAGACTGACAATGATCTATACAAATCTGGCGGAAAGCTATATGCTTGAAGGAGATATGGATAATACAGCACAGTATATTGACAGGATAGAAGCAGAATGTAAGCCGCATTTCGGAGAGATGGATAATATATATGTTGACAGCCTGTGTGTACGTTTCTATCATCTCATAGGTGATGCAGAAAAAAGGGATATGTACATAGCTGACCTTGAGAAAAGACTTGGTGGCAGAGTACTGATTATGGACATATTTGGTGATCTGTATGAGTTCTGCCTTTTGATGCTTGAGCTTGACAGGGATGATATAGTCGTAGAAATCATAAATAAAATAGAGGAGCCGATAAAGAAGACCAGAATAGCCAATATTAAGCGGAAATACCTTGAGCTTAAGATCAGACTGTACCGAAGGAATAACTGTGAACAAAAATGTATTGAGGCAATGAACAGCTTCTTTGACCTGAGCGTTCAGCTGGAGAAGGACAAGCAGAAGATGATAGCCACAATACTGCGTGTAAGGAATTCCCTCGATACGATAAAGGAAAGACAGAAGCAGCTTGAGCTGGAGACACAGAGACTGTCAGAAAAAGCAGAGACAGATCAGCTCACGGGAATTGCCAACAGGTACCGCATGTCGAGATTTACACAGAAGGCGTTTGAAAGGTGCAGGGCTGAGCACATACCTTTGTCGTATGAGATACTGGATATAGATTATTTTAAACAGTATAATGATGAATACGGACATCAGGCGGGCGATGAATGTGTGAAGGCGATAGCAGGTCTGCTCGCAGGTATAGAGAATGAGAATATTTTCTGTGCGAGGTATGGCGGGGACGAGTTCGTAATCGTATATGCGGGTGTGGAGGCGAAAGAGGTCAAAGAGACGGCAGAGAGGCTGAGACAGCAGGTTTATGACCTTAATATGCAGCACAATGGTTCAAGCGAATATTCCGTTGTCACCATTTCACAGGGAATATGCCATGATATACCCTGCGAGGACTGCAAGGACAGGGATTTCCTTCGTGCTGCGGATGAATATCTGTATGCGGTTAAGAAAAAAGTCCGGAATGCCGTATGCATAGGTAATCTTAAAGGTGAAGAAATACACTATTGAATTAATCAGGTTTTGATAGTATAATTTAGATGATTGTTTAATAATTAACAATTATATAAGCAGTGCTCACGTTCTATATCAGGTAGGACGTTTGCAGAACAGGAGGATAATATGATTAACTGGAAGAATCTGGATACACTTAACTCTTATGGGAATCTGTCTGAGGTGGACAAGGTTAAGCTGTCAGAGGTGATGAGCGCGGACCGTGTGAAGTCATACAGCACACCGATGGCGGAGGGGCTTACATATAATTACGCTGCAAAGCAGGTAAACGATAAGGTACTTGATGCACTTGCAAAGCTTGCCAAGGAGGCACAGCTTACAGAGAAGTTTGAGGCTCTCTACAATGGAGAGGTTGTAAATACAGGCGAGAAGAGACTTGTTCTTCACCACATGACGCGCGGGCAGCTTGGAGACGCAGTAAATGCAGATGGCGTTGATAAGAGGAGCTTCTATGTTGAGCAGCAGAACAGAATAGCGGAGTTCGCCAACAAGGTGCATAATGGTGAGATAACCAATGCGGCAGGTGAGAAGTTCACAACGGTAGTCCAGATAGGTATCGGCGGAAGCGATTTAGGTCCTCGTGCAATGTATATTGCACTTGAGAATTGGGCTAAGAAGAACGGAGCCTTCAGGATGGAGGCTAAGTTCATAAGCAATGTTGACCCGGATGATGCTGCTGCGGTTCTTGCCTCGACAGATGTGGCACATTCCATATTCGTGCTTGTATCCAAGTCAGGAACAACACTTGAAACTCTTACCAATGAATCCTTTGTCAAGGATGCGCTTAAGAAGGCCGGACTTGACCCGTCAAAGCACATGATAGCGGTTACCAGTGAGACATCACCTCTTGCAAAGAGCGATGATTACCTTGCGGCATTCTTCATGGATGATTATATCGGAGGACGTTTCTCCTCCACCTCGGCAGTCGGCGGTGCAGTATTGTCACTTGCCTTCGGACCTGAGGTATTCGCACAGTTCTTAGAGGGTGCGGCAGCTGAGGATAAGCTGTCTAAGAATGAGGATATCCGGAAGAATCCGGAGATGCTTGACGCTCTTATCGGTGTATATGAGAGAAATGTGTTAGGATACCCAAGCACGGCAGTGCTTCCGTACTCACAGGCGCTCAGCCGTTTTCCTGCTCATTTACAGCAGCTTGACATGGAGTCAAACGGCAAGTCGGTCAACAGATTCGGCGAACCTGTGGATTACGTTACCGGACCGGTCATCTTCGGTGAGCCGGGAACCAACGGACAGCATTCTTTTTATCAGCTTCTCCATCAGGGAACGGACATTGTTCCGTTACAGTTCATCGGCTTTAGAAACAGCCAGATAGGAACGGATGTTGTTATTCAGGACAGCACAAGCCAGCAGAAGCTCTGCGCTAATGTGGCAGCACAGATTGTTGCTTTCGCCTGCGGCAAGAGCGATGACAACAGAAACAAGAATTTCGAGGGCAATCGTCCTTCAAGCATTATCATCGGTGATGAGCTTAATCCTAAGACACTCGGTGCACTTCTTGCACACTTTGAGAACAAGATTATGTTCCAGGGCTTTTTATGGAACGTGAACAGCTTCGACCAGGAGGGTGTACAGCTGGGCAAGGTGCTTGCTAAGCGTGTTCTCGCACATGAGACAGAGGGTGCACTCAAGGTTTACAGCGATCTGCTTAACATCTGATAAGATTTGTACATAATTATGTGATATTTAAGACGGTCATACCTGTTTTGCTTCATACAGGCATGACCGTTATTTTTGTATATTTTATGTTACTATTGTATTGATGGTTTGCCCCGACATTATTGCATTGCAGAGAAGACCTTATCATCAATATTGAGCGTACAGAGTGGGAATACGGCAGATTAGAAAGCAATGGAAAAACGCGGTTATTGACAACTAACTATAGTTATGCTATTCTACTTGAGGCGTATGGGAGCAGGGGACATCCGTAAGGCTCCAACTTTTTTTTGACTATATATTAGGGAAAACTAACATAAGTTAATAATATGTAATCAAATGGCATTGTGAGTACATGAAACGGATACATAAAAATATCATAAGAAAAGAGGATTCAGATAACATGAAGGAAAAGAATAATAAACTTACCGTTCCGGAGCTTATATCAATTGGTGTATTTACCGCATTATATTTTGTGCTTGTGGCAATAGCCACATTTTTAAGTGCGGCATTACTGCCGGGATTTTCAAATGTGCTGCTTCCTGCTATTGCGGCGCTTGTTGCGGGGTGTGTCTATATGCTTATGGTGTCGAAGGTGCCACATTTTGGAGGAATCACGGTTATGGGAACCGTTATGGGATTGTTTTTGTTCGTGTCAGGACATTTTGCAGTCAGTCTCATTATAGGTATTGGGTGCAGTGCTTTGGCAGATTTTATTGCTAAGCTTGGCGGCTACAGGAATAAGAAGGGAATACTTGCCTCATATATTGTATTCTCATTCGGTCTTACCGGACCGGTGCTTCCGTTATGGCTTATGAAGGATGCGTACATAGCAAGCCTTCAGGCTAAAGGAAAGGATGCGGCTTACATAGATGGCGTTTTTTCACATATAAATGGCACAACACTCGTTGTGTGTATTGCTGCGACATTGGTGCTTGCTATTGTCGGAGGTATGTTTGGACAGAAGATGATGAAAAAGCATTTTGAGAAGGCGGGGATAGTCTGATGACCGGCAAAAATAGTAGAAATGATATTATGAAACTTGACCCAAGGTGCAAGTTGTTCATGCTTCTTGTGGGAAATCTGCTCTTATTTTTTCATGTAAATTTGATGACAGAGGTTGTACTGATGGTGCTTTTTCTTGTACCGTTTATGCTGAGCGCGAGATTTAAGGGTGCAATAAAATTCGGTGTGATATATCTTATACTGTCAGCGGCTGATATGTGGCTGGTTCCTGCGGCGGATGGTGTAGTGCTAAGCTTCATATCATTGCTTGCAGTCGGAATAAGAATGATGCTTCCATGTATTGTGACAGGCGCGTATGCCTTCAGCACAACGAGCGTGAGTGAGTTTGTGTGTGCGCTCCGTAAAATGAAGGTGCCGGAGGCGGTAGTCATACCTTGTATGGTGGTGGTAAGATTCTTTCCTACTGTGAAGGAGGACTACAGGCAGATAAGAAATTCGATGGAGCTTCGAGGAATAGGCGGAACGGCATTTAATGCGGTGTGCCATCCGATGAGAAGGCTTGAGTATGTGGTTATTCCACTGCTTATGAACAGCAACAATGTGGCACAGGATTTGTCCGTAGCAGCGCTGACGAAGGGGCTTGGAATCGAAGGGGAACATACAAGCATGACACAGATACGAATGAGTACGTTGGATTATATCTATATGGCGGTATGTGCCGCACCGCTGTGCGCATTTATTATCTTATAACAACCATAGTGAGTGTTTTATATGATATATAATATGACGGTTTTTGTAATGAAGTATAATTGCGGAGCATACCGAATTATAACCTGATTCAGTATAATTATAATTTTAGCAATGGATTTGTAATTCGTAATTATAGCTATTGAGAGTTTTATACTAATATTTAGAGGAAAAGGTTGGTTGGATGGGAAGTATTCGGAATATAAATAACGCCGTAACAAGTGGGAATTTAATTGATGTGAAAAACCTGAGCTTCACATATCAGGGAATGGAGGCTCCTGCATTAAAAAACATCAACATGGTTGTACAGGAGGGACAATGTGTTCTTCTGTGCGGGAAAAGCGGATGTGGAAAAACTACGATGACCAGAGTGCTGAATGGTCTTGTGCCGGCTTTTTTCAAAGGTGAACTCAGCGGCATGTGTAACGTCTGCGGTTTAGAGTGCGGGAGCGCGGTGGTCGAGGATTTCGTGCCGGTTGTGGGAAGCGTGTTCCAGAACCCTAAGACGCAGTATTTTAATACCAATACCACTGCAGAGCTTGCATTTCCATGCGAAAATGTGGGAATGGCACCGGATGAGATAGAGGACAGGGTGAAAAGCTGTGTGGAAAAATATGGTCTTGAGAAGCTGCTTGACAGAAGCATATTCCGGCTGTCCGGAGGCGAGAAACAGAGGATTGCCTTTGGAGCAGCTATGATGCTATCGCCTGGGCTTCTGGTTCTTGATGAACCAACGAGCAATCTTGACGCGGATGCGATAAATGCACTGCATGATATGATTGTCGAGATGAAGAGTGGGGGAATGACGATTGTGCTTGCGGAGCACAGGCTGGCGTGGGCAGGTGACTTTGTGGACAGGTATTATTTCTTTGAGGAAGGGCTGCTAAAGGAGAGCTACAGCGACAAGGAATTCATGGCGCTGTCCGACGAAGAGCTTGAAAAACGTGGGCTCAGGGCGGCGCGGCTTGAGCCGTACAGGGGAAAGGTTGAAAGGAAGCTGTGTGATGACGGCACTTTGAAAGGACAGGATTCCGGGAATGAACAACATGTTGCAGAGGAACAGCTGTGTAAGGCTGATAAAGCAATAGCCGGGAATATTACAATAGAAGGAAATGCAGCAACAGTAGGAAATGCAGGTGAACGAATAGATGAATTGAAGCTAAGCAGCGTCACAATAGGCTATCATAAGAAATCCCCTATGTACACTGTAAGCGAGATGTGCTTTAAAAGTGGTGAGGTTGTCGGCATAATGGGACATAACGGAGTTGGCAAGAGCACACTCATAAGGACGATGACAGGACTTATAAAACCTCTGTCGGGCGATATTATGTGGAATGGCAGAAGGCAGAGGGCAAAAGAGCTTAAAAAGAAAAGCTTTCTTGTTATGCAGGATGTCAACTATCAACTCTTCAGTGACAGCGTACATGATGATGTCATGCTTGACACGGAGGACGAAAAGGCGTGTGTGCAGGTGCTTGAAGGGCTTGGGCTTATGCCGTATGCAGACAGACATCCTATGAGTCTGTCAGGTGGCCAGAAACAGAGGACTGCAATAGCATCAGCGATGGTGAGTGACAAGAGGATTATTGTCATGGATGAGCCGACGAGCGGGCTTGACAGATACCACATGAAACAGGTCGGTGAGCTTATACAGGGGCTTAAGAATCAGGGAAAGCTTGTTGTGGTTATCACACATGACGAGGAGCTGGCGGCAGGATGGTGCGACAGAATATACAGGCTGGAATAACCGAAACGTGAGCGGTGAATGAGCGCTAATATTGAAGTACCGGCTGGTGTGAAGGCTTGCCGGCTTTTAATATCGGAACTGTAAAGAAGGGTGTAGAGGCAGGGTAAAGATGAATTTTGACAGAAGTGAATGGATAGGAAACTGGGAAAATTTTGAACTATACTTTACGGATGATGCGCCGGCGATGGTAAGGTCATGGGAGGATGCGGAAAAATCCGTGAAGGAAAATAAGAACGGTCTTATATCTGCGATACTGTTCCGCCACGGAGCAAAGCGCTTCTGGCAGGACGCGTGCTATACGGTAAATAAGGAGAATCCGGTCATGCTTGGCGGATGGAAGGTTGAACCGTCAGGAACCGTGGATATAATGATAGAATGGATTGACGTGGCAGGCAGGAGTCTTGGCTGTTATACCTATGGGCTTGACATGGTTGTGGAGAAGGGGCTTGAGGGTAAGATAAATTATATTCTCAGGGCTTATGATGCGCCGGACGGCTGTCCGTTCAGATATATGCTCAGCATGCCGCCGATGCCGGAGCATGAGGAGAAGAACAGGGGAGGACTTATAAGTCACCTGCATTTCCAGTATGCAAGCGGCAGGAATATGCTCATAAAAGCTAACGGAAAGCTGAAAAATCCGCATTGGTATGCAACAATGTGTGACCGCGATGCGGCGCTTTTACAGAGGTGTAACATTGTACGTGCTATGCACAAGCTTGATACATGGGATAGGCTTCCGGAATAAAATAAGGCGTGTATATGAAAAATGCAGAAATAAGATTGTATTTTAATTAGTTTTTTGTTATATTTGAAAAAATACCAGGCGTGCGGTTATCCTGCACGCCTTTTAAATGAGGAGGTTTCTATGAGTAACAAAAACGAAGCAATCAAAGACGCGAGAACGCTCGGCGTTCCGAAAATGCTCCTGCTTGGCTTACAGCATATGTTTGCAATGTTCGGGGCAACTATTTTAGTACCGATTCTTGTCGGAGGATATTTTGAAGGACAGGGCTTGTCCATTCAGGTTACATTATTCTTCGCAGGTATCGGTACTTTATTTTTTCACTTATGTTCTAAGATGAAGGTTCCTGCTTTTCTGGGTTCATCATTTGCCTTTCTTGGAGGCTATGCCACAATGGCTGGTCTTGACACCGGAAAGTATGCGGCGATGACGATGGCTGAGAAGTTCCCTTACGCATGCGGCGGTGTCGTCGTGGCAGGTCTTTTGTACCTTGTACTCGCACTTATTATTAAGCTTGTGGGTGTCAATAAGGTTATGAGATTTCTCCCGCCTGTTGTTACGGGACCTATCATTATATGTATCGGTCTGAGCCTTGCACCATCTGCGGTGAACAATGCCTCAACTAACTGGCTTATCGCTCTCATCGCGCTCGGTGTAATCATCGTGTTCAATATCTGGGGAAAAGGAATGTTCAAGATTATTCCTATACTTATGGGAGTTGTGATTTCCTATGCTGCTGCACTTATTCTCCATCTTTGCGGTGTAACCAACCCGGATGGTTCAGCAATACTCAACTTCGCGGGTGTTGCAAGTGCAAGTATTGTCGGACTTCCACCTTTCCAGATATGTAAGTTTGACCTTACCGGAATACTTGTCATGGCACCTATTGCGCTCGCTACCATGATGGAGCATATCGGTGACATGTCGGCAATCTCAGCAACAGTCGGAAGTAATTTTATCGCCGATCCGGGACTTCACAGGACGCTCATCGGTGATGGTCTTGCAACCGCTCTTTCATCTGCCTTTGGCGGACCTGCCAATACGACCTACGGCGAGAACACAGGTGTTCTTGAGCTCAGCCATGTACATGACCCGAGAGTAATCAGAATAGCAGCCGTTTTTGCAATTGTGCTCAGCTTCATTCCTAAGGTATCAGAGATTATCGGCTCCATGCCATCGGCAATCATCGGGGGTGTAAGCATCATGCTCTATGGTATGATTTCCGCAATCGGTGTCAGAAATGTTGTCGAAAACCAGGTCGACTTCACAAAGTCAAGAAACCTCGTAATCGCAGCCGTAATCTTAGTGTGCGGGCTTGGCTTCTCATCAGGGCTTACCTTCAATGTGGGAGGTACTTCAATCACACTTACCGGACTTGCAATCGCAGCCATTTCCGGTATCGTACTCAACGCAATCCTTCCGGGAAATGACTATGAGTTCGGCAAGAACCCGCAGGGAGATATGAACCGTGGAGTCAGTATCCATCCGGAGGAGGAGAAATAGTCTGATTTTTGTAAAAATAAGTCATAGAATGTCGCATTCCGGAATATATTAATAACATAATATATTCTGGAGGTGCTATATATGGACGGATGGAGCAGAAAAAAATGGATTCTTGTGTATGTGCTTGCGGTGGTTTTGGGAACGCTTTTTCACTTTGTGTATGGATTTACAGGTGAAAACAGGATTGTCGGATATTTTTTTCCGATTAATGAGTCGACATGGGAACACATGAAGCTTGTGTATTTTCCGATGCTTCTGTGCATGTGGATTTTTGTGAAAAGTGCAGATGAGAAATGGATGCTCGGAAATATTATAGGAACATGGCTCATCCCGGTAATGTTCTATACATACAAGGGGATTCTGGGCTTTGGAGTTATGGCGATAGATATACTTAACTTCTACATCGCAGTATTTGCCGCCTTCCGGTTTGCATATCACTTTGCCGGCTCAGTGTGGAATAAGGCGTCTGCCGTGGTGATAAGGGTGCTGTTCATAATACAGGGAATTATGTTTGTTGTGTTCACTTATCACCCGCTGGCGCTGGGAATTTTTGCTGAACCGTGATGTGTGGTGTAGGTGTGAAAAAAATATTTCAAATCTTGGTGTGATGGGATATAATATATACATGTATTTGATTAGCGGAAGGAGTTCTCATGGGAAAAATAGAGGGAATATCTATAAAAAATTACGTTTTTTTTAAAATATAACCTTAGGTAAAACGCGTACCCATGAGACTAATAAGCCATTGAGTAACATGACTGCTATCATCGGACCAAGCGCCAATGGATGGAGAAAGTTAAGAGAAGGCATTGTTTTCAGCATTTTATATATGAAATACAGCATAGATTAGAGATGGCATAAAAACGTCTTATTTCGCATGTGCATTGTCATAAATTTTCTGGATTTCCGCCGGAAGCTTATCGGGGAGCATTTCTCTTATATGTTCCTCGTTTCCGTGCGTCATGGCTTCGTCGTAGTACCAGCATTTGAATTTTAACATGTCAAGTGTCTTTTCGAGACGTTTTATCTCGTTCTCTACGGATTCGCGCTGCTTTTCAAACATGGCTCTGCGCTCTGAATAAGTTGAGCTTCCTTTTGCACATAAGTCCATATAGCGGCGTATATCCTTTATCTCCATGCCCGATTTCTTGAGACATTCAATCATGCGCAGGGTTTCAATCTCTGAGTCGTCGAATTTTCTTATATTGGAATCCCTTTTTATGTTTGGAAAAAGTCCTTCCTTGTCATAGTAGCGGAGTGTTGAGACAGGAATATTGAACATTTCCGATATCTGTCCGATTGTGTACATATTGTTCTCCTTTTCTTAATTACCGCCTGAGCAGGCAAGTTAATACAGCGGCGGTAAAATATGTTCAAATTTTTGATAGTTAACTTGCACATTACCGCTTGTTTGATAGTTTTCGGCAATGATTAGTACACCAAAGCTATTAAACTCAGGTTATCAATCACTTTACACTTCTTATCTTTCTATGTTTCACAATTAAATTAAAGAATAAATGTGATTTATATAGACAATATTTATTAACATATGAAGTATATTGAGATTATCTATAAATTTTTGTTTTACGCATTAGTTTTTGACAACATTTTTTTAAGGTGTTAATATGTTGCTGAAAGAATATGAGGCATATATAAGGTACGACGCATATTTGCATAAAGTTTATCATATTAAAAAAAGTATGTCAATTTTGAAGGCAAATAGGCAGTGGTGTTTTGACGGCGTGCAGCATACATGGCTGTAAATAAAGTGATTGCAGGTGCCGCGGGATGGCGGTGGAAATGGAGAATGATATGAAATACGCATACATAAACGGAAAAATTCTAAGTGGGGACAAGGACATGCAGGTTAAGCAGGGGCTTGTGATTGTCACTGAGGGTGAGAAGATTACGGACATTGTTAAGGAGGTTCCGAAGTCGCCGGATATGAAGGTGGTGGACCTTGAGGGGCGCTACATCATGCCGGGGCTTATAAACATGCATGTGCATCTTGCGGGAAACGGAAAGCCTCAGAAGAAACAGCGCGACAACGAAAAGCTGGTAAAAACCCTTATGGGAACTGCTCTGTCAAGGGCTGTGGCATACAAGGTTGTATCTGATTTTGCAAGGACGGAGTTGTTAAGCGGTGTGACCACAATCCGCACGGTAGGAGGGCTTGGGGATTTTGACACAAGACTGAGGGACGAGATAGCTGCCGGAAAGAGAGTCGGACCGCGTATCCTTGCAGCGAACGAGGGCATATCGGTTCCGGGCGGACATATGGCAGGCTCGGTTGCGGTGGCGGCACACAGCATAGACGAGGCATTAAAGCAGCTTGAACATGCCGGGAATGAGAAGGTCGACCTTGTCAAGCTTATGATAACGGGCGGAGTGCTCGACGCGAAGGAGAAGGGCGTGCCGGGGGAACTCAAGATGAAGCCGGAGATGGTGAAGGCTGTCTGCGACAGGGCACATGCGGCAGGCTACAAGGTGGCTGCACATGTGGAATCACCTGAGGGTGTGAAGGTGGCGCTCGCAAACGGAGTTGACTCCATAGAGCACGGCGCGAAACCGGACGATGAGATGATAAGACTTTTTAAGGAGAAGAACGCGTTCCTCTGTACGACGATTTCACCTGCGGTTCCTTATGCACTTTTTGACAGGTCACTCACTAATGCGACGGAGGTTGAGCAGTACAATGGAAATATCGTGTTTGATGGGATTGTCGAGTGCGCAAAGGCGGCGCTGGCGAACGATATTCCGGTCGTTCTCGGAAACGATGTCGGATGTCCGTGGATAACACAGTATGATTTCTGGAGGGAGCTGTGTTATTTCCACAAGTACACAGGTGTATCAAACGCATTTGCACTCTACACGGCGACGAAACGCAGTGCAGAGCTTGCCGGTATAGGTGACATTACCGGAAGCATTGAAAAAGGCAAATGCGCAGACATGATAGTGACTAAGGATAACCCTCTCGACAGGCTTGAGGCGCTCAGACATGTTGATATGGTCATTGCACGCGGCAGAGTGATTGACAGACCTAAGATTAAGGTTAACAGCCTTGTGGAGAGAGAACTGGATAAATTTCTGTGAGAATGTGGAAATAAATATAATACGTTATACACTCGTAAATTAAGTTGGCATGTTTTGACCCCAACATCATTCTATGCAGTTAAGAAAAAAATTAAGTAGAGCTGGTAAAAAAAGTAATAATATTTCAAAAACAGGCGGCTTATTGACTTTTTGGCGGAGTATAAAATATACTGTGGATATTGAATAACTCATTGATAAGGAGAAAGTATCAGGCATGAAATATGATTTTGACAGCATAATAGACAGAAATGGCAAGGACGCGATAGCGGTTGATATTATTCCGTTTGATGGGGCGCAGGTTAAGCCGGGCTTTTCTAAAATTCCGATGTGGGTGGCGGATATGAATTTTGCCACCGTTCCGACCATACAGGAGGAGGTTATTAAGAGGACGAAGCACCCGGCTTTCGGATATTTTGAGCCGAGGGAGGAATATTATTCGTCGATAATAGAATGGCAGAACAGGAGAAACGGCGTGACAGGGCTTGAAAAGGAGGACATCGGCTATGAGAATGGTGTACTCGGCTGTCTGTCATCTGCGGTTCAGGCTTTTACGGCACCGGGGGAGGCTGTTTTACTTCACTCACCTACATATATAGGTTTTACACGTGCACTTGAGGACAATGGTCGTAAGATTGTGCTTTCACCTCTGGTTCAGGATGAAAATGGCGTGTGGAGAATGGACTACGAGGATATGGACAGGAAGATTAAGGAGAACAACATTCATTTCTGCGTGTTCTGCTCGCCTCACAATCCGTGCGGAAGAGTGTGGGAGAGAGACGAGATTGAGAAGGCTATGGAGGTGTACAAAAACAATCAGTGTGTTGTAGTCTCTGATGAAATCTGGTCAGACATAATTCTTGAGGGACACAGGCATATCCCGACCCAGAGTGTGTCGGAGGACGCAAAAAACCGGACGATAGCCGTCTATGCTCCTTCAAAGACCTTCAATCTTGCGGGACTTATCGGCTCTTATCATATCATTTACAATAAATATCTGCGTGACAGAGTGAGAAAGCAGTCAGGGCTTTCGCACTACAACAGTATGAATGTGCTGTCAATGTATGCACTCATAGGTGCATATAGGAATGAGGGCTATGAGTGGACGGACGAGTTAAGACAGGTTATAACAAGGAACGTCAATTACGCCTATGATTTCATAGTCAAGAATTTTGAGGGTGTGAGTCTTGCAAAGCCACAGGGTACATATATGCTGTATCTTGATTGTCGAAAGTGGTGTGATGAACATAATACTACGATGGACGAACTGATAAAGGCGGGAATTTCCGTGGGTGTTATATGGCAGGATGGCAGACCGTTCCACAAGCCTTATGCAATAAGAATGAACCTTGCTGTACCACATATGCTTGTGGTGGAGGCATTTGACAGACTGAATAGATATGTGTTTAACAAATAGTGCTGTCTAAGTGTGAATTTGATATGTTATGTTGTAAAATGCCGGAATAATCAGATGTACAATTGCCAATAATAAAGATGCAGATTGCTATTTCTGTATCTTTATTATTTTTTTGGAGGAATTGTAATATGGTTTTAAAGGAAAAAGAGCGCACTGTAATTGAGGATTTACTGACACAGGAGAAGAGCTGTGTGGAAAAATACACAATGTATGCAGCACAGGCAAAGGATCCTGAGCTTAAGAAGCTGTTTGAGACATTAAGGGCTAAGGAGCAGGAGCACTGCGATTCGCTTACCAAGGTGCTTTCGGGGACGGTTCCAGAGTGCAACTGCAACGATTCCGATGGACGTGAGTATGAGCCTAAGGCTGCTTATACATCAATGACGGAATCGGAGGATAAAAAGAATGACGCATTTCTTGCCACGGACTGCATCGGAACAGAAAAGCTGGTGTCGGGAACCTACAACAATGAGGTGTTTGCGTTCGGTGACAGCAGTATCCGTAAGCTGTTAGCCGATATACAGGTGGAAGAACAGAACCACGCGGAGATGCTTTACAAGTATAAGGTTGCAAATGCGATGGCATAGGTATATTTAAAAGCTGATAAACTTAAAATGAAAATTGCCGGACAAGTATCTGTAACTTTATCCGGCAATTTTTTAAATTGATAGCTTTAAAGCGTGATGTTATTGCTCCGTACATACTCCGCAATCTTCTTGTCGCTGACGAGGATGTGATTTGACAGCCATCCGATAAGATAATTTATGAGGTCAAGCAGATAAGCCTGCTGGTCATTATCAATATCATCGAGTGTTTCTAAATCAACATCAACAAGGCGCTCAACAAATGCAGCGTGGGCATGCTTCTGAGCCTTAAGTCCCGGATAGCCTATGCGCTCCATAAGAGTCTCCTCGTCATGAAAATGAAATTCGGTGTAATCCTTAAGCTTTGAAAGAAGCTCCATAATCTTGTCATACTTGTCATGGAGAAGCTCGGCACAGATTAACTCGTTGGTCTCCTTTATTATCTCGAATAATTTACGATGCTCGTCATCAATGAGCTGTATACCGGTTTTGAAACGGTCTGTGAATGCAAATGGGTCATTCGGTTCAAGCTTTCCTATCATCATATCGCTGCTCAGAATGTGCCTGTAGAGCCAGCGGATAAGGTACTTTAAAAGCTCGTTAAGGGATTCCCTTGCTGCCTCCGGGGAGGAGGTGTCAAGTGTGAAGGAATTAATTTTTTCGGTAAAAGCAGCATGCTCACGCTTCTGGAGACTCAGCTCCGGGTCATGTATGCTCTCCATATATGCCTCTTCATGTGCAAAATGATTAACAGCGTAGTCTTTAAGCCTTGCGACAAGTTTTTTTGAGATAGCTGTGACATCTGAAGCCTCTGCGACCATTGCAATAGATTCGTTGATGAGTGAGAATAAATGTCTATGCTCGTTGTCTATCTCTTCAATATGTATTAAGCAGTCATCGGTAAATTCGTACATATAAAACTCCTTTCTTGAAATAAATAATGATTCTTGATTTATTATAAAACCATAATCATATTTATACAATACATAATCTGACAGAAATTTCTGAAGCATATGATTGCAGAATTATTGTTTCTGTACATGAAAATCGAGTGAAATACTAGGAATTACTACTTGAAATTCGTGGCGTGAGGAATTATAGTAGTCTTTACAGAACATGGAAAGGATGGTTGATTTGCGCAAATTTGAAGAAAGACTAGAAGAAAGGCTTCAGACCTCAGAGACATTCCTGCTCAGTTCAGTGCTTGCGTTTTCCGGTGGCTTTCAGGATGCGTATACCTATAATGTTAGAGACAGGGTATTTTCAAATGCCCAGACGGGGAATGTGGTTCTGATGAGCCAGCATATTATGCAGGGTGATTTTGCAGCAGGCATCAGGTATCTGTTTCCGGTGCTTGCATTTGCAGCGGGGGTACTGCTTGCCGAACAGGTTGAACACAGATATAAGAATTCAAGTAAAATGCATTGGAGACAGATTATCGTTATAATGGAGATAGCGATGCTGCTTGCTGTTGGATTTATACCGACAACACATAATATGGCAGCAACAGTTATAGTATCTCTGGCATGTTCAATGCAGGTTCAGACATTCAGAAAGGTCAAGGGATACAGCTATGCCAGTACAATGTGCATAGGCAATCTAAGAAGTGGAACAGAAAGCCTTTCTGTGTATATAAGGGAAAAGCAGCCAGGAGCACTTAGAAAGTCATTGCACTATTATGGCATAATCGCAATATTTGCCATTGGTGCGGGCATAGGTGGGGTATGCTCGAAAAATGTCGGAATACATTCAATATGGGTTTCATGTGTACTCCTTGCAGCGGCGGGGATAATGATGATAAGGGAGCATAAATAACTCATAGTGCATAGAGGCTTTTGTGCAATGGTACAGCAGGGTGTATATGCATGTGAAAAGTAACCGGACAGTAAGATGTATATATTTGGGATTTGGAGGAAATATGCTTACACAATTTTCAAGAACGGAGCTTTTACTTGGCAAGGAGGCTATGGAGAAGCTTAAAAAATCAAGAGTTGCGGTATTTGGAATAGGAGGGGTCGGAGGATATGTGTGCGAGGCACTGGTAAGAAGCGGAGTCGGAGCGTTTGACCTGATAGATGACGATAAGGTGTGCTTAACCAATCTCAACCGTCAGATTATCGCCACACGAAGGACTGTCGGAAAATATAAGACGGATGTTATGAAGGAGCGGATTCTGGAGATTAACCCGGATGCGGATGTCAGGGTTCACAAGTGCTTCTTCTTACCTGAAAATGCAGCGGATTTTCCATTCGATGAGTACGATTATGTGGTTGATGCGGTAGATACGGTCACAGCTAAGATAAGTCTTGTTATGAAGGCACAGGAGATGGACATACCGATAATAAGCAGTATGGGAGCTGGCAACAAGCTTGACGGAAGCCAGTTTAAGGTTGCCGATATATACAAGACTAAGGTATGCCCGCTTGCAAAGGTTATGAGAAGAGAGTTAAAAAAGCGCGGCGTGAAAAAGCTTAAGGTTGTATATTCAGAGGAAATACCTACAAGACCGATTGAGGATATGGCTATAAGCTGCAGAACCAACTGTATATGCCCTCCGGGAGCTGAGCACAAGTGCACGGAGCGAAGGGATATTCCGGGAAGTGTGGCTTTTGTGCCATCGGTTGCCGGACTTATAATTGCGGGTGAGGTTGTGAAGGATTTGTGCAGGAAGTAGTCACCTAAGTGATTCGGGTGTCAAAACATGATTCTGTAAACTATGAGTGTATAATACGTTATCCACGGCTGGGGATATAGCATGTTTTGACACAAAAAGTTTATGATTAAATATAATTATAATGTTTAAGGAGATAAAATATGACCAGAGAAGGGGCATGGGAGTTACTTAGGGAGTATAATAAGGATGAGTTTCATCTTGAACATGCGGAGATTGTCGGAAAGACGATGAGGTATTTTGCGGAGAAGCTTGGGTATGGTGATGAGGCAGATTTCTGGGAGGTTGTGGGTATTTTACATGACCTTGATTTTGAGATGTACCCACAGGAGCACTGCATTAAGAGTCAGGAGATTATGCGTGAGCGCGGCGTAGATGAGCGGATAATCCACGCAACGGCGAGTCATGGCTATGCAATAACGGTTGACATCAAGCCTGAGCATGAGATGGAGAAGGTGCTGTATGCCGTGGATGAGCTTACAGGTCTTATCGGTGCTGTGGTTATCATGCGTCCGTCTAAGAGCGTGCAGGACCTGGAGCTTAAATCAGTCAGGAAAAAATATAAGAGCAAGGGCTTTGCAGCGGGTTGTTCAAGAGAAGTGATTGAGAGAGGTGCGGACATGCTCGGCTGGAGTCTCGATGAGCTTATTGAGAGGACAATCGAAGCGTTAAGGACGTTCAGGGATTAAGGAGAAAAGCGCGTTGGAAAATGAAAATAAAAGCATTCTTATAAAGGATACAACCAAGGAAGAGAGAATTGCCCTCATAAAGCAGTGGATACCTGATGATGACGGTCTTAATGACTGTGACATGGATTTGTGGGACATATACGATGACTATATAAAGGGGATTCGTGAGGTGTCTGAAATCAACTCTTCCATGAGTGGAACATTTATGACGGAAGAGGACCTCAATAAAAGGTAAAAATTGTCTATTTTGACGTTTGACAAAATATGGTATATGGATATAATTTTTGGTAGCACTGAATTGGTGCTACCAATTTTATTTTGAAAGGACATACATAGTATGAAATATTTACATCAATTTATGGTAATCATTGGTATTACCTTTGTCGGTGAATTATTGAAATATATGCTGCCATTACCTATCCCTGCAAGTATATATGGAATGGTTATTATGTTTATCGGGCTTATGACAGGAGCTATAAAGCTTGATGCGGTCAAGGACGTGGGCAAATTTCTGATTGAGATTATGCCGATTATGTTCATTCCCGCAGGAGTCGGGCTTATGTCATCGTGGAGTGTACTTAAGCCACTGCTGCTTCCGGTCAGCATAATAACGGTTGTAACGATAGTAACCGTCATGGGAGCTGCCGGAAGAAGCTCGCAGTGGGTTATCAGAAGGGATAGAAAGCACACTGAGAACAGGGAAAAGGTAAAAGCACAGAAAATGCCGGTTGAGGCTGAAAATACAAAATAGAAGATAAATTCAGAAGGAAGGTATATAAATGACAGAGTTTCTCGAAGATTCACTGTTTGCAGGTGTCACGATAAGCCTGCTTGCATACATATTAGGATATTTTCTTAAGAAAAAATTTAAGCTCGGCTTCTTAAATCCACTGCTGATATCTATTGCAGCTACGATTGTGGTTCTGGTTGTGGCGGATGTCGACTATGAGGTTTACAACAAGGGAGCCTCCTTTATAAGCTGGTTTCTGACACCGGCGACAGTATGTCTTGCCATTCCTCTTTATGAGCAGTGGCAGCTTTTAAAGGATAATTTTAAGGCCGTTTTATTTGGAATTGTATCAGGTGTTATCACAAGTCTTGCCACGGTATTTGTGCTTGCCAAGTTCATGGGACTCACACATGAGGAATATGTTACATTGCTTCCTAAGTCAATCACCACAGCAATAGGAATGGGTGTGTCGGATGAGCTTGGCGGTTATGTCACAATAACTGTTGCGGTTATCATCATAACGGGAGTTCTGGGAAATATTTTTGGTGAGCTTATCTGCAGATTATTCAGAATCACGGAGCCTATTTCCAAGGGGCTTGCCATTGGAAGCGCTTCACATGCCATCGGGACAGCCAAGGCGATGGAGCTTGGCGAGGTTGAAGGAGCGATGAGCAGTCTTGCCATTGCGGTAGCCGGAGTGCTCACAGTGATAGGAGCAACGATTTTTTCATACTTCATATAGAGTTGGGACACTGGTGTCAGACCCCTGTCCCAGCATGGCTTGGGACAGGGGTCTGACACCTATGTCCCAACAGGAGATAAATTATGTTAAATGACGGGAACAGTTCACAGGAATACGCCAAGGCGATTGATTATATATATGAGCTTATAAATGCAGGAACGCTTGAGGTCGGCAGCAGGCTTCCGACAGAGCGTAATATAGCTGAGCAGCTTGGAATAGGACGTAATTCCACGAGGGAGGCATTAAGTATCCTGCATGGAATGGGTATAATTGAGAGAAAGCAGGGCTCCGGAAATTACATATCGGGGGATGCGGGAAAATCAATCGGGCAGATAATTCTTATTATGCTTGCCCTGAGGAGCATAAGTAATAGGGATGTATGCGAATTTCGCCGTATTCTCGAAAAGACTGTGTGCGGCATGATAATTAGAAACGGAATGTCCCGGGAGCATGGTAATAGGCTTAGTGGGTATCTTAATGAGCTTGAAAATTTGCAATGCGTGCTTAAGAATGATAAATCAGCTTCAGATGACCATGATAAAAAGGATATTCTCGAAAAAATAGCAATCGCTGATGACAATTTCCATAATGAACTTATTAAGGCGGCGGACAACAGTCTTATGACTGTGATTATGGATGCGGTAACTACTGTGTACAAGGAAGCTATTGAGCGGGTAATTTATAATTCGGACGAGCGCGTCAGAGATAAGCTTATAGAGTGTCACCGCGGTATTTATGAAGGAATAATCTCATTGGATAAGGGTATGACTGAAGCGGCGATAGACATACATTATGATGTGGTGGGGGACAGCGGCAAGGGTCTTTAAGAGGAACAGGCTGTCTGAACGATGAATAGTGATTATTTCACAGAAAAATTCAGTTGATTAAATTGTTAAAGTGATATACAATCATAATAAAAATTCAAAACAAGAGAGGATATCACATGCTACAGGAAATCAACAGAATACTAACATGGTTAGACGGCGTTGTCTGGGGAGTACCACTCATGGTACTTATTCTGGCGGGAGGAATATATCTCACGGTCAGAATGGGGCTTCTTCAGGTAAGAAAGCTTCCGCTTGCACTCAGGTGGATGGTAAAGAATGAGGAGGACGGACACGGAGAGGTCACATCCTTCGGTGCATTATGTACCGCACTTTCAGCAACTATCGGAACAGGTAATATCGTAGGTGTCGCTACGGCGATAGGTGCGGGAGGACCGGGAGCACTCTTCTGGATGGAGATTGCGGCGTTCTTCGGAATGGCGACCAAGTATTCGGAGGGACTTCTTGCTGTAAAGTACCGCGTTGTCGATGAAAAACATCACTCACTTGGCGGACCGTTCTACTATATCGAAAAGGGAATGGGAAAAAAATGGAAATGGCTTGCGTGCCTCTTTGCTTTTTTCGGAGTGTGCGTAGGACTTTTTGGTATAGGTACATTTTCACAGGTAAACGGGATTGCCTCAGCCGTAAAGAATTTCTTTGACCCTGATGCAGCTTATGCGGTGACGATACCGGGAATCGGAACATATTCATGGACGGTTGTGATAGCTTCCCTTGTGCTCAGTGTGTGCGTGGCACTTGTTTTGATCGGCGGAATCAAGAGAATTGCGAATGTGTCACAGGTCGTGGTTCCTTTTATGGCTGTGATATATGTGATTTTCAGCGTCTTACTTCTTATATGTAATGTAAAGCAGATTCCGTCTGCGTTCGTGACCATAGTCAAGGGAGCCTTCAATCCACAGGCAGTCACGGGAGGAATTGTCGGGAGCATGATTGTCGCCATGCAGAATGGCATTGCCAGAGGTATCTTCTCTAATGAAGCAGGACTTGGTTCGGCGCCTATCGCGGCCGCTGCGGCTAAGACTAAGGAGCCTGTAAGACAGGGGCTTGTGTCTATGACAGGAACCTTTATCGATACAATAATTATATGTACCATGACAGGTCTTGCAATTGTAATTACAGGAGCATGGCAGGTTGAAGGCTTAGAGGGCGTGGCTGTCACAACCTACGCATTCAACAACGGACTTCCGATTCCGCATGTAATATCATCGTTCTTACTCATGCTGTGCCTTGTATTCTTTGCATTTACAACGATTCTGGGCTGGGACTATTATTCGGAGAGATGCCTTGAATATCTCACAGGTGGAAGGATGAAGGCGGTCAGGGTCTATCGCTGGCTGTACATACTTGCTGTATTCATTGGACCATATATGACGGTAAAGGCTGTATGGACCATAGCCGATATCTTCAATGGACTTATGGCAATCCCGAATATGATAGCTATATTCGCTCTCAGCGGAGTTGTAATTAAGGAAACAAAGGACTTCTTTAAGAGACATAACGCACAGAAATAGCGCCACAGAATATGGAGCATGGAATATAGAACAGATAAATACATATAAAATAACATAATGATGTTTTAACACCGGCATCACATAAGCTAAGATAAAATAAAACATCCGTAAATGCAGTTTTTGAGCATTATACGGATGTTTTGTTTTGTAATTATCCCTACCCCTGAAAAGGCGGTGCAAAACCACCATAATAAGATACAGGTTCGTCATTGAGCCTCAGATGTGATGTATCCCCCAACATCTGGCAGCGGAAATAGGCAAGTCCCGGTATGCGTTCCTCACCGGAGAGAACGGTGACGGAGCTTGGCGGTGTGAAAAAGCCCTGCCATAGAGTGACCGGAGAGGTATTTAAAAGGTGGGACATGATACACAGCATAATTCCGAGATGGCAGAAGAATACTAAAACAGGCTCCTCATCCTTGTGGTTTGCCATGCATTCTTTGGTAGTGCCGTTGTACACCATGTAGTCACAGCTTGAACTGGTATGTGTTGTGCTATAGGCAAGTCCATCGCGCATATAACCGTATTTTTCAAGCAGTGCATCAAAATTCCTGCATACATTCTCATAAGCCTCTTTTACATTGCCGCTTTTCATAACCGGAGTGTCCAGCCAGCGGTTGGCATCAAGCAGCTCAGGGTATCTGTTTAGATATTCAGGCATGAAATCCCATGGAATTGTCTTTCCGTCCGTGCGTCCTTCAGGTGACACAGGCACACGGAACTCCTGCAGCCAGTCACAGGTTATTGCGGTTCTGCCATGGCAGGCGAGGGTAGGCTCACTTGTCCTTATGGCTCTACCAAGAGGTGAACAGTAGAAATCAGTAACTCTCCATCCGGCTGTGCGCTTAGCGAGGAGCTGCGCTTCATAGAACCCTTTTTCTGTGAGCGAGTCTATACTGTAGTCCGGTTCGGCGTGTCTTATAAATATAAGCTTCATCATTTTTCCTTTCCTGATTGATAATTAAGTATGAACTGAATACTATTATATCCATTATAAATATAAATCTCAACTTGATTTTCGCATGCATTAAGGGTAGTATATAACTGTTATAATTCGGAGGAAGAGTATGGCACAGAAAAGAAATAAGAGAAGGAATAATGCAAGGAAAAAGAATAATGATGGCATATTAGGTCCGCTTATCGGACTTTTGTTCGGCTCAAGCACGGTGGCTCTGCTTTTGCTTGTGGTTTTATTTGCACAGACACTTGGAAAAGCCTCAAATCAAAATGGGGTACAGCAGGGCAATGGTTCGGGAAAGCAACACAGTGCGGATGAGGAATATATAAATATTGATGCAGATTCATTCAGGGGCTATGTGGGACAGTCGTATACCCTGTCACTTTCTGCCAATCCGGTTGATTTGGTGGAGGCAGTAATCTGGTCAAGCAGCAATGAAGCCTCGGTCATCGTAGATGAGAAGGGCAAGGTTGTGCTCGTAGGTGAGGGTGTCGCGGCGGTGACGGCGACAGCCGGACAATATTCGTCTGCTATAGCAATCGAGGTTGTGAAGGATTCCTCGGCACAGGGGGATATGGGATTTAACACAATCGGCTGGAATGATAAATATACCCAGAATAATAGTGCGGCATCGCAGACCCGAACGGATTCAGGAGAGACAACACAGAATAATGTTATACCTGATGGCAATCCAGGCGGTAATGATTCGACAGAGCCTGTAACTGAGCCGGCCGGAAGCGATTATTCTGATGACGGTAATAATACACACGAAAATGAGACGACACAGCCGCCGCAGAATAATGAGACGGCACAGCCGTCAGGCAATGGAACGCAGAGCAGCACAGAGAATACATCTCATGAGGAGACAACCGAGGAGACAACAACCGAATTTATACCTCCTACGACAAAGGCGGCTGAGGCTATAGATACACAGGAAATGTTTTCTATTCTATCGCAAAGCGGATTTTCACAATATCTGCCGAATGCTGCAATATATGATGTGGATGGGGAATACTATGGAGAGGTGATTGTCCAGTCGGATAGTGTACATATATATATAAAGAAGCGTTCGGGAGAATTTGACATGGCGGTAAGAGGTGCACTGGCATATCTGCTTCCAGAGACCTCGGAATCCGTATGGAATGTGTATACAACGCTGTCAAAGGATAAGACTATAAACAGCGATGGCAGAAAAGTGAGATTTGTTATGGCTGCCGCCAATGCACATTCGCAGATTATAGTTTACAATCCTTAAAAAAAAAGTTATGATATTAGGGAAGATAATATGATATGATGACATCATGGACTAAAAATAGACTGACATTAGGAAATGGGGAATAATATGGTTAATAAGCGTAAGGTCAGACTTATGGCGCGAACTGCCATGTATGAGAAGCATGAAGGTAAGAGAGAATTGAAGAATGTCATGTACTACCGCAGCGATTATATAGGTATGCACATGCTCTTTGCCGGTATAGGAATCACAGGCGGATACCTTTTGACACTTATGCTGATATGCGCATACAGATTTGAATATATTGTGAATAATCTTACAAAGATGGATTACAGAGGATTAGGAAGCACATTGATAGTGTCTTATGTGCTGCTTCTCATTGTGGCACAGGTTATATCGTATTTTATTTTCTCCATGCGTTACAGCGATTGTGAGGATGGCATGCGGGTATATATTAATCGTCTGAAAAAGATAGATAAACTGAGTCGTGAAGAAAAATCTGATGGGGAGAAAGAGTATAATGATGACGGAACTGTTAAAAATTAAGGATGCTTTGCAACGGCTGTACGGAAAATATGACACGATAATAAGCCATGTGCTTAAGTTCGCTGCAGCATTTGTTTCATTTATGCTTATAAGAGGGATGACAGGTTATAACGGACTTGCCTCCAATGTTTTTATAATTATATTGTTGTCTGCTGTGTGTGCTTTCCTGCCGGCAGGAGTGACAACAATGTGCGGGTGCGGGCTGATTATTTTACAGCTTTACGGACTTTCGGTTGAGTATTCGATAATAACACTTGTAGTGCTGCTTATATTGCTGCTTGCATATTATGTGTTTGCACCTAAGACAGGGTGGGTGCTTTTGCTTACACCGGTGTTTTATATGCTGCATATTTCGTATGCGGTTCCTGTTGTTGTGGGACTTACTGTTGGAATTGCCGGTATAGTTCCTGCGTTTTTTGGAACATATCTGTATTTTACATTGTCCTTCTGCAGTGAATTTGCATTGTCTGCCTCAATGTTCGGCGAAGGGGATTTTGTACAGAAGATTGTATTTATAATGGATAACACGATAGTGGATAAGGAAATGCTGGTGATGGGCATTGTCTTTTCGGCGGTAATAATACTTGTAGCTGTCATAAAAAGCTTTTCAATAGACCATTCAAGGACGATTGCCGTAGTTACCGGAAGCGTTGTCGAAGCAGTGCTTGTTGTAATGTCACATGTTATGATGAATCTTACATTCAGCATGGTGGGACTTGTTGCAGGCTGTGTGGCTGCTGTTGCCATTGGTCTGCTTCTAAGCTTTTTTGTATTATCGGTTGACTACTCGAGGACAGAAAGGGTGCAGTTTGAGGATGATGACTATTATTACTATGTAAAAGCGGTTCCGAAGTTCAACATGACAATGCAGGAGGTAAAGATAAAAAAAATAAGCGGCAATGCTGACGAGATAAAGAACGAATATAATTTACATGCTGCCTACGGCGGCAGTGGAGAGACGGAGCCTGAGGATATCGAACGCCGGAAAGCGTATGAGCGGGATATGGTCAATCTTGAGGATGAGGAATAAGATAAAGAGGATGTGAGAGCATGGGTGCAGTTAGCAGTTTTATTGGAGATTTTCTGAACAATATATACAGACCGAATGTGGAATTTTCAGATATTGCGGAGATTCTTATTATAGCATTCTTTCTGTATCATATAATATTATGGATGAAGACCAGCAGGGCGTGGACTCTGCTTAAGGGTATTCTCGTAATTATAATTTTTGCACTTATTGCGTACCTGTGTAAGTTTACAACAATTCTATGGATTGCCGGAAAGACAATCAATGTTGCATTGATAGCTGTTGTGGTTATCTTCCAGCCGGAGCTGAGAAAGGCACTTGAGCAGCTTGGCAATAAGAGGTATCTTGCCGGCCTGCTTCAGTTCGATGATCTGAAGGATAAGAAGGAGATTTTCAGTGACAGGACCATAGATGAACTTGTAAAGGCCTCATACGAGATGGCAAAGCACAAGACAGGTGCACTTATTGTCATCGAGCAGGAGATTAATCTTCAGGACTATATCAATACAGGTATAGATATAGATGCTTTTGTGAGCAATCAGCTCCTCATCAATATATTTGAGCACAATACACCTTTGCATGACGGAGCCGTAATCATAAGGGGTAACAGGATTGTGTCGGCTACATGTTATCTTCCTCTTTCGGACAACATGGATCTTAGCAAAGAGCTTGGAACAAGACATCGCGCCGGAGCCGGAATAAGTGAAGCTACGGACGCATTTGTAATTATCGTTTCGGAGGAGACCGGAAAGGTATCAATTGCACATAACGGACAGCTTGTGAGAAATGTGGATGGGGAGTATCTGCGCAACAAGCTTGAGCTTCTCAAGATAGGAAATCTTGATACGGGAAAACGAATTAAGATATGGAAGAGGGGAGGCAGGTCTGATGAAGAAAATAATATTCAATAATATAGGACTTAAGATACTTGCTCTTTTGATTGCCGTTATCGTATGGTGGGTTGTTATGAACATAGATGACCCCCTTGTCAAAAAGACCATAAACGGTGTCAGTGTCGAGTTAAGGAATGATGATGACCTCATTGACAAGGGATATATATATGAGGTGGAATCAGGGAACGTTATTGCCATAACCGTATGGGCTCCTGAGAGCGTTGCAAAGGAGCTTAAATCCTCTGATTTTATAGCTTATGCCGACTTAAGCCAGCTAAGCCCTCTCACCGATACTGCCAATATAACGGTAGAGTGCGTTAAGTCAGATGTCAAGAATGACATAAAGGAGATAACCTCCAAGATTCAGGTCGTCAAGCTGAGCATTGACAATAAGCAGACTGCGGAAGTTCCGGTTACAACGGCTATTGTAGGTAATCCTGCTGAGAATTATGTTATAGGTGATATATCCATTTCACAGAACAAGATTGAAATAACAGGTGCGGCTAGTGTTATAGAGAAGATTGTGCGTGCAGAGATAAAATATGATGTATCTAATATGATGCAGTCTGTGAATGAGATGGTTACACCGGTATTTTATGATGAGAATAATAACGTAGTTGATACAGGTGCAATACAGCTGAGCCGTAACTCCCTGAGACTCAGCGTGGTAATCAATCCGACAAAATGGATAGGCATCACCATAAACCCGAGCGTTACGGTGGCGGATGATTATAAGATGGTGGGATATTCACTGAGCTTCGATCATGTTAAGATAGCGGGAACTCAGGAAAGTCTTGCAAATATTTCAGCTATAGATTTACCGAGTGATGCGATTGAATTGACAGATGTGACGGAGAGCCAGGATTGTGTAGTCAATCTTGCCAATTATCTTAAGGCTAGTTACAAGATTGTCTCAGGAACTACAGAACTCACTGTGCATATAGATATTGAACCGATGGTTGTTAAGAGCTATATTGTTAGAAAAAATGGTATAGCTGTAAATAATTTAGGAGATGGACTTGAGGCACAGATAGAGGACAGCTATATAGAGGTTAAGGTCAAGGCAATTCAGGAAGTACATGACAGCTTTAATATGGATGTACTCAATCCGAACATAGATTTAAAGGGTTATGGACCGGGAGAATATGAAGTGCCTGTTATATTGTCGGAGGATTTGAACAATTATATTCTTGCCGGGAATGTCACTGTCAAGGTCAATATAACCGGTGATGCTGTTGAAACGTATGCCGAGACTGAAGCAGCAAGGAAACGCTGATTCTAGTACGTTTTGCCGGCGCCGCATTGAAGGCTCATGCTGTATGTATTTGGAAGGATTTAGGAATTTAAAATGGAAACTCCGGTTATTGATGTGATTATTCCGGTGCACAAGCCGGATAAAAAATATGCTGCATTATTGAAGATGCTTGAAAAACAGTCCGTAAAGGTAAGATGTGTGTATGTGATAAACACCCGGAAGCAATATTATAATAGCGGGAGTTATCCATATAATGGGGAGATAAAGGTAAAGCATATAGAGCCTGACGAGTTCGATCATGGGCGTACCAGAAATGATGGAATTATGGCTTCGGATGCGGATTACTGTCTTCTTATGACTCAGGATGCTGTTCCGGCAGATGAGCTGCTTGTGGAAAAGCTTCTGGAATGCTTTAATGTGAATGATGTTGCCGTTGCGTATGCCAGACAGCTTCCGGATGAGGACTGCCGTATTATAGAGAGGCTGGCAAGGAATTTTAATTACCCGGAGGAAAGCTGCATTAAATATAAAAAAGATATAGACAGTATGGGGATAAAGGCATTTTTCTGTTCAGATGTATGCGCAATGTATGATAGAAAAAAATATATTGAGCAGGGAGGCTTTATCAAAAAAACAATATTTAATGAAGATATGATTATGGCATACAGGTTTCTGATGGCAGGATATGGGGTATACTATAAGGCGGATGCATGTGTTATACATTCGCATAATTATTCCAATATGCAGCAATTTCACAGAAATTTTGATTTGGGAGTATCACAGGCTGATAATCCGGAGGTATTCGCCAATATCTCGTCTGAAAGCGAGGGTGCCAGGTACATTTTTAAGATGACATCATTGCTTATCAGGAATAAAGCAGCATATTATATACCGTATTTTTATCTAAACAGTGTGTTCAGGCTTGCCGGATATAAGCTCGGCAAGGCATACCGCAGACTGCCGGAAAGCTTTGTTATGGCATGCACGATGAATAAGAACTATTGGAGGCAACTGTGATTAAGGGTAATCAGAAATATTTTAATAGATTGCACGTACTGCTGGATGCACTTATCATAGCGGCATCGTATGGTCTGTCATGGGTGATAAAGTTCTATGATGACAGTGTAACCATGATGAACCATATGTATATTATAGGACTTTTATGCATTATTCCAATGTATCTTATACTCTATGCTGTATTTAATGTATATAGTCCTAAGCGTGTACAGACGATGAAAGAGGAGATAGGAAATATAGTCAAGTCAAATACAATGGGACTTGTTATATTTATTATGGCATTGTATATGTTACACCAGCCGCATTTTTCAAGGCAGATGATGTTTATATTCTATGTCATAAACAATGTTGCGGAAATCATTTTCAGGAATTGCATAAGATGGGTGCTGCGAAAGATAAGAAACAGGGGCTTCAACCAGAAGCATATCCTTCTTGTCGGCTACAGCCGTGCTGCGGAGGGCTATATAGACAGGATAAAGACCAACCCACAGTGGGGATACCATATAATGGGAATACTTGACGATAAGGTTGCAGTCGGAACGAAATACCGCGGCGAACAGGTAATAGGTAAGATAAAATTATTACAGAACCTGTTGTCGGAAAATGAGCTGGATGAGATAGCGATAACTCTGGGAATTGCAGAATATTCTAAGCTTGAGGATATCGTGGCAATATGTGAAAAATCAGGTGTGCACACCAAGTTCATTCCGGATTATAATAATTTCATTCCGACAAGACCGTATACAGAGGATTTGCTGGGACTGCCTGTGATAAATATAAGGCGTGTTCCGCTAAACGGCGGTTTTAATAAATTTGTAAAAAGAGTTTCAGATATAGTGGGTTCATTCCTGCTTATAATCCTGTTTTCACCGGTAATGCTTGTGGTGGCATTTGCAGTAAGGTTTTCATCAAAAGGACCTGTTATTTATAAACAGGAGAGAGTCGGACTTCACAACAGGAATTTTGTTATGTATAAATTCCGTTCCATGAAGATAGAGAGGTGTGATGAGCTTCATTTTACAACGCAGAACGATGACAGAACCACCAGAATTGGCAGGTTTATCAGAAGATGCAGCCTTGATGAGCTTCCACAGCTGTTTAATGTGCTTAAGGGCGATATGAGTCTTGTGGGACCAAGACCGGAAAGACCGGAGTTCGTTGAGAAGTTCAGGGAGCAGATACCAAGATATATGATAAAGCATCAGGTCCGCCCCGGAATGACCGGATGGGCTCAGATTAATGGCTACAGAGGAAACACTTCTATTCGTAAGAGGATAGAATATGATTTATATTATATAGAAAACTGGACCTTCTGGTTTGATATAGTTATTTTATTCCAGACGATTTTTAAAGGCTTCGTAAATAAGAATGCTTTTTGATGGATTTAAAATGTGGATGGGCTTGAAAGAATAGAGGCAGTATTATGGCAAAAAATAAAAAGAAAAAAATGAAGATATGGCAAAAGGCTCTGCTTTTTTTCGCAGAGCTTGTTGTATTATGTGTGGTTGTGGCTGTATGGTATATAGTTGATAAGTTTGGAAAGCTAGAGGTAAAGGAGATTGACAGAGAGGCGATAGACCTTATAATTGCCCCGGAGGTCAAGGCAAATGAGGCACTCAAAGGATACACCAACTATCTCCTGCTTGGAACGGATGCACGTGACAATTCACTCGAGGCAATGAATAAGACAGGTGAGGGCAACACGGACGCCATCATAATAGCAAGTCTTAACAATGATACCAAGGAAGTGAAGCTTGTATCGGTATATAGAGATACATTGCTCATGGTGCCTGCATCGGGAGGCTTTAATGATACCTACAGAAAGGCAACGGAGGCATTCTTCTATTCGGGAGTTGAGGCGACGATAAGCATGATTAATCTGAACCTGGACCTTAACATTACAGACTATGTCATGGTTAATTTCGAGGCACTTATAAGGATTGTCGATGCGGTTGGCGGAGTCGACCTTGAGATTACGGAGCAGGAGCTTTATTGGCTCAATGAATATTTGAGAGATACTGGACTTAACACAGGAAGAACCTACGAGACTGTTCCTAGTGCAGGAATGGTTCACCTTGACGGAATACAGGCGACAGCCTACTGTCGTATAAGATATGCGGACGGAACACTTGATTACGGACGTGCGGAGAGACAGCGCAAGATTATCAGTCTTATATTCGAGAAGGCAAAGAAGATGAATCTGAATCAGCTTACCAATGCGATAAACGGTGTGCTTGACAATGTCGTTACCAGTGTCCCTGTTGCAGAGATAATCGGGATGATACCTAGTGTCTTTGATTTTTCACTGGCTGACCAGACAGGCTTTCCGTTTGAAAAGTTCGGTTCCATGAAGAAGGTGCCGGAGATTAATATTGCGGATCCTGTATTTGCCATGACACTTGAATCGAATGTCAGTGAACTGCATAAATATCTGTTCGGTGTCGACGGCTATGAGCCTACATCGCGAATAAAGGATATAAGCGCTTATCTTCAGGCATTGTATGATAAGAATTATTATCCGGGAAATATATACCAGTAGAATTGGTGCTGTAAGCATGCAGCAGAATGGGGATTGATGTGAAAAAAGGAGATTTAGCAAAGCATAATGCAGTAACATATAAGGAATATGTTATAAGAATTCTGATTGTCGCTGCGATATGTATATTGTCTGCATTTGCCGTGGAGCTGTTCTGTAATATTAAGCTGATGAGGCTTCCGGCAGATATAAAGGGCATACATGATACGGAGTTTACCGAGAAAGTATTTGATGTGGCTGCAATCGTGGAGGGCGACCCCGAAAATGGACTTGAGTACAGACCGCACGAGGAATATGAAGCATATCAGGGAATGAAATGCTATTATATAGAGCCTGACAGCTATGTAAATAAGCTTGTCATAGATTACAAGAATGACTCGGCGGCATATTTTGATATTGTGGTTTTATGCGAGAACAGGTTTGGATATCTTGAGAGCTGGACAACCAAGGACAACAATCCGATATATATATCTGAATCGACAGTAAACATAGATAAGAATGCTAAGGGTATATGGATAATTCCGAAGGAAAATAATACCCCTAAGTATGACAATGATGTTGAGCTTTTAAATGTAGAGGTGAAAAACACTCCTGTATTTAATCATTTCAGATTTATTTTTGTTTTTCTGCTTGTGTTATGTGCCGGATTATTAGTGGTATTAAGAGATATCATTTCAGCTCATTTAGAGTATGGATTTCTTATAACAGGGCTATGTGCAGGATTTATTTTCTGCCTGGCAATGCCACTGTCGCGTGTTGGATGGGATGAGGAGACACATCTTAGAAGTGTGTACTGGCTGGATATAACAGGAAGTTATGAATATAACTGCTTCCTGCATAATTATATTGATGGAGGAGCGGAGAACCTTCCGTTTGAATACAGTACATCTTATGAGGAATACCTGCATGTATTTGATAGAGTTAATGAGCTGTCGACACCGGGTGAGGCGGATCCTGCGACATCACATCACTGGGGAACAAGCGGTTTTGCAACATTCTCATATTTCTTTATGGCGATAACCTGCAATATATGTAAGCTGGCAGGACTTCCATTTGCATACACATATATTCTGCTCAGAATGACCAATATGCTGATGTATGTGATAGTGGTATTCTTCGCAGTGCGGAAGCTTCCGAAGGGAAAGCTGATTATGAGTGCAATTGCACTTATGCCTACGCCTATGTATCTTGCCTGCACTATATCTTATGATACGGTTGTCACGGGATTTCTGTTTTTGGGAATGGCATACCTTTTCTATCTCATGTTTACGGATAAAAAGCTTACATGGTGGGAATATCTTGTGTTTATAGGCGGTATGGCGTATGGTTCATCCAGAAAATCCATTTATATACCGCTTATACTGCTTGGAGTATTTCTTCCTCACCGGATTTTTAAGGATAAAAAGCAGGAGAGGATAATGAAAACGGGTGTGATTGTCATTCTTCTTTTAATACTGAGTACATTTGTACTGCCTGCGATTATAAGTCCGTCCACAGAGGGAGACTTAAGAGGCGGGACAACGAGCCATGCCGGGCAGCTGGGCAGTGTATTCTCCAATCCGGCCGGCTATGCAGCACTGCTTCTTTCTACAATGTGGCAGCATTTGTGGGACTTCGGAATCGGCACGCCGACGCTTGATTTCATGGCGTACCTTGGTGCGGGAAGTCTTACCTATGTGATAGTGATATACCTTGTAACCATAACAATCACATCGGAAAATACGGTCTATGTACAGAATGACAAAAAGAAATGGGTTGCCGAAAATATGCCCGTATGGCTGAAGTCATTGATATATTTCCTTGTGTTCGGAGTCATGTGCCTTATATGGACTTCAATGTATATAAGCTATACGGAGGTAGGAAAGACGGCTATGGCAGGAGTGCAGGGAAGATATTATATTCCGTTATTGTTTCCGGTTCTGTTTACCCTGAGCTTTAACAGAGTAAATTCAAACTGGAATAAAGTGCGCTATAATGTTACCTGCCTGTTGATTTCGACATTCATTATCTTTTATAGTATCTGGGAGATACTTATAAGACAGTGCAGTCTTTAGAAAAGCAGGGAATAATCAAGAATGCAGTTTCTGATAGGTAGATTTTATTTATCATAAAAGAATTATTTTAAGGAGACATACAATGAAGAAAATAATAATAACCGGGTGCAACGGACAGCTTGGAAGAGCCATGAATAAGGTGTTGGACGGCAATAGCGGGTATGAGCTTGTGAACACGGATGTTGCTGAGCTTGATATAACGGATATTGACGCAGTGCTTGCCTTCGTGGAGAGGGTTAAGCCTTATGCGATAGTGAACTGTGCGGCATACACAGCGGTTGATGCGTGTGAGGTTAACAGGGAGCTTGCTTATAAGATTAATGCTGTTGGTCCGAGAAACCTTGCCATTGCCGCAGAAAAATATAACGCTAAGCTTATACATGTGTCTACAGACTATGTTTTTGCCGGAAATGGAACAGCTCCGTATACAGAGTTTGATGCGGTTGGACCTAAGAGCATGTATGGTTTTACCAAGCTTGCAGGTGAGAATTTTGTAAGGGATTTTTCAAAGCATTATTTTATTGTCAGAACAGCATGGCTCTATGGTGATGGAAAGAATTTCTTAAAGACTATGTTAAGACTTTCTGAGACACATGACGAGATAACGGTAGTCGATGACCAGATTGGTTCACCTACAAGTGCGATGGAGCTTGCAAGAGCGATAAGCTGGCTTATACCGACGGAAAATTACGGAGTATATCATGGAACCTGTGAGAATTACTGCTCATGGGCTGATTTCACAGAAGCAATATTTAAAAAGACCGGTAAAACCACGAAGGTTGTACATGTAAGCACAGCGCAGTATCAGGCGGCACATCCTGAGTCTGCCGACAGACCGGCTTATTCTGTTCTGGATAATTATATGTTCCGTCTTGTGGGAGGATATACATTTGCGGATTGGGAGAGTGCACTTGATGAGTATCTTGAGGAGAATGGGCTTGCGTAGAGGATAATCAGGAATATAATCAATTGAAAGTAACAGGTTGAATTATGTAATGAGTTATGGTAACATACAATGGTTTGAATGCAGGTTGGAGCAGACTTATGTCTGCATTATAGGAAATTGACCTGTTTTAGGAGACATAATTGCAGTATATATGTGCGGAAGCACGAAGCATTTTATTAGTTGGAAGGAGATTATGCTAAAATGAGAACTTATCTTGTAACCGGAGGAGCCGGGTTTATCGGTTCAAACTACATACACTACATGTTTAAGAAGTACGGCGATACTATCCGCATCATCAATGTGGATGTGCTCACCTACGCAGGAAACCTTGAGAATCTCAAGGATATAGCAGACAAGCCTAACTATACATTTGTAAGGGCTGATATCTGTGACAAGGAGGCAATCGAGAAGATTTTTGCCGAGAACGATATTGACAGGGTTGTACATTTTGCAGCCGAGAGCCATGTTGACAGAAGCATCAAGAACCCTGAGGTCTTTGTAAAGACTAACGTGCTGGGAACAGCGGTCATGTTAAATGCCGCAAAGAAGGCATGGGAGCTTCCTGACGGCTCATACAAGGAGGGTAAGAAGTTCCTACATGTATCCACGGATGAGGTATACGGCTCACTTCCTGATGATGACACAGCTTTCTTCTATGAGACAACACCTATCGACCCTCACAGCCCATATTCGGCGAGCAAGGCTTCATCGGACATGCTTGTGAAGGCATATATTGACACATACCATTTTCCTGCAAATATTACCAACTGCAGCAACAACTACGGTCCATACCAGTTCCCTGAGAAGCTTATTCCGCTCATCATCAACAATGCACTTTCAGGAAAGAAGCTTCCTGTGTACGGCGATGGAAAGAATGTGAGAGACTGGCTCTATGTTGAGGATCACGCCAAGGCTATCGACATGGTTCAGGAGCAGGGCGTTCTCGGTGAGCGCTACAACATCGGCGGACACAATGAGAAGCAGAACATCGAGATTATAAAGATTATCCTTGAGACACTCAACGAGATGCTCCCGGACACAGACCCTAGAAAGGCTCATATCAATGAGGAGCTTATAACCTACGTTGCAGACCGCAAGGGACATGATAGACGCTATGCCATCGCACCGGACAAGATTAAGGCAGCAGTCGGCTGGGTTCCAGATACAATGTTCAAGGACGGAATCAGGCTCACAATCAAGTGGTATTTCGAGCATGAGGACTGGATGAAGAACGTGACAAGCGGCGATTACCAGAAGTACTACGCTGAGATGTATAAATAATAAAAGAGAGGATTGATACCATGAAGGGAATCATACTTGCCGGAGGCTCCGGCACAAGACTTTACCCACTTACAAAGGCTATCTCCAAGCAGATTATGCCTGTATATGACAAGCCTATGATATATTATCCACTGTCGACACTTATGCTTGCGGGCATAAGGGAGGTGCTTATCATATCCACCCCAAGGGATCTGCCTGTATTTAAGGAGCTTCTTGGTGATGGAAGCCAGCTTGGAATGACATTCGAGTATGCCGTTCAGGAGAGCCCTAGAGGACTTGCAGATGCATTCATCATCGGTGAGAAATTCATCGGAAATGACAGAGTGGCACTTGTCCTTGGAGACAATATCTTCTATGGACAGAGCTTCTCAAAGGTGCTTGAAAGAGCTGCTGCGCGTGAGAGTGGTGCGACCATATTCGGTTACTATGTGAGAGACCCTAGAGAGTACGGTGTCGTTGAATTTGACGAGAACGGAAAGGCGCTCTCAATCGAGGAGAAGCCTGAGAATCCTAAGTCCAACTATGCCGTTCCGGGACTTTACTTCTACGACAATGATGTTGTTGAGATTGCCAAGAATGTAAAGCCGTCTGCCAGAGGAGAGATAGAGATAACAAGCATCAATAACGAGTATTTGAACCGTGGAACCCTTCAGGTGGAGACACTTGGAAGAGGCTTTGCATGGCTTGATACCGGCAACCATGATGCACTCCTTGATGCAGCGGATTTCGTGGCAGCGTTCCAGAAGAGACAGGGACTCTATATTTCCTGTATAGAGGAGATTGCATATAAGAGAGGCTTCATAGACAGAGAGCAGCTTGTTAAGCTTGCACAGCCTCTTCTTAAGACAGCCTATGGAAAGTATCTTATTGAGATTGCGAACGGATTGTAGGAGGAATTTTATAATGGGACAAATTACGGTAAGCAAGTGTTACACTGAGGACGGAGTTGAGATAGAGGGACTCAAGGTTATCGAGCCTAAGGTGTTCGGTGATTCGAGAGGATATTTTTACGAGGTCTATAATTATAATGATTATGCGGCAGCAGGAATAGACATGCAGTTCGTGCAGGATAACCAGTCAGGCTCTAAGAAGGGCGTTATAAGAGGCCTTCATTTCCAGAAGCAGTTCCCACAGGATAAGCTTGTGAGGGCTTCCAAGGGAACGGTTTTCGATGTGGCCGTAGATTTAAGAGAGGGTTCTAAGACCTTCGGTAAGTGGTATGGCGTTGAGCTCTCAGACGAGAACAAGAAGCAGTTCTTCATTCCTAAGAACTTTGCGCATGGCTTCGTTGTGCTCTCAGACACAGCGGAGTTCGCATATAAGTGTACGGACTTCTATCACCCGAATGACGAGGGCGGTATTATATGGAATGACCCGCAGGTAGGAGTCAAGTGGCCTATACCTGAAGGGATGGAGCTTATATTCTCCGATAAGGATACCAAGTGGGGAACACTTGCAGAGTATGTGGAGGCAAGAAAAAACTGATGTGACAGAGGCAGGTTGGGACAGGGGTCAGACCCCGGTGTCCCAGAACATGGGACACGGGGTCTGACCCCTGTCCCAACCTGTCCTTGTCAATGTCAAAAGGAAAGGATTCACAATGCACAATTCAATCAGAGCCAATTTTAATAAATTTAAGCCGCTGTTATTCGAGCTTATCTCGCGTGATATAAAAAATAAATACCGTCGTTCTGTGCTGGGTGTGCTTTGGACTCTTTTAAATCCGCTATTTATGATGATAATTCTATCGGCAGTATTTTCACATATATTTGGATTTGCCGTTGAAAATTATCCTATATATATATTGTGTGGACAGGTACTCTACAATTTCTTTTCCGAGTCGACACAGTCTGCCATGAATTCGATAATACACAGTGCAGCGCTTATTAAGAAGGTATACGTTCCAAAATATATATTTGTGCTATCAAGGATTTTGTCCTGCTCAATCAATATATTTGCATCATACGCGGCACTCCTCATAGTGATGGTTGTGCTTAGGACACCGCTTCACTATACCATGTTCCTTTCGGTGATACCTATTGCAATCATGATTATGTTTTCTATGGGTGTAGGGTTTATACTGGCTGCGTTGTCGGTAAAGTACAGGGATATAGTGCACTTATATTCGGTGTTCCTTACAGGCTTCATTTACCTTGCTCCGATTATGTATCCGATAGACATACTTAATAATGTGCTTAGAACTATAGTAAAAATTAACCCAGTAACCAATATACTTGAGATGTTCAGGGGATTTATGATGTACAATTCAATGCCGGACGCATATACGATTGTGATGTCAATAGTGCCGAGTGCATTGGTGCTTGCGATAGGGCTTCTTGTGTTCTATAAGAAACAGGATGAGTTTATATTATATCTTTAGTGCTTCGATACATTTTGGGAAGCTGTGTTTTTAGAATAAATTTAGGGAAGATAAGATGGAAGATAAAAAATCATTCGATGATGTAATTATAGAAGTGAATAATGTATCGCGCTGCTTCAATCTGGCAAGGGAGAGAGTTGACAGCCTTAAGGAGTATATTGTCCGCAGGCTAAAGGGAAATCTGCATTTCGATGAATTCTGGGCGCTCAATGGCATCACATTCAACGTAAAGCGCGGCGAGTCAATCGGACTTATCGGGCTTAACGGAAGCGGCAAGAGTACCATGCTTAAGGTAATCGCAGGTGTGCTTAAGCCGACAGGCGGAAGTGTGAGGGTATTGGAAAGCGTGGCACCGCTTATAGAGCTTGGAGCCGGCTTTGATTCGGATTTGACCGCAAGGGAAAATATATTTCTTAACGGAGCACTTCTTGGACACTCAAGAGCTGTGATGCGAGGATATTATGACGATATAGTGAATTTTGCGGAGCTGCATGATTTTATGGATGTACCGGTCAAGAATTTTTCATCCGGAATGACATCGAGACTGGCTTTTTCGATTGCGACGATAGGAAAGCCGGATATACTGATTGTAGATGAGGTTCTGGCAGTCGGAGATTCTAAGTTCCAGCAGAAATGTATAGACAGGATTCAGGAAATGATGAGTCAGGGAACAACGGTTCTTTTTGTTTCGCATAGTATAGAGCAGGTAAAGCTTGTGTGCAAGAAGGTGGTATGGCTTGAACATGGAAAGCTTAAGGCTTATGGCGATGCCTTGGAAATATGTGAACAGTATGAGAATATGTATGGTGGCAGATAAGAGCAAAGGATGGATTGGAATATGAAATATGTAAAGAGAATAGTGGCAGTGGTTATATATGTTTTGTTTGCATATTTTTATGCACTTCTTCCTGATTTTAGCATAAAAGGTGGATTCAGTGTCAGCCTGAATCCGTTTAATCCCGAGACATTTATAATGATGCTCTTTATAGGGGCGTACTTGACAGCATTCTGGATAATTATTAACAGGCTGTTTAGAAATTAGGAGGGAGAGCTTGGATAATTTTATATTTATTTATAAGAAAAGAATAGATTTGAAAAACAGTAACAGGCTTATCATCCAGACAGGTTCGTGTAAGGACTATATGAAGGATGTTAAGGCTGTTTCCTACGTTAATGGAGTAGAAACACCTGTGGATATTGTGGAAAATGTGCATACTCCGCTTCTTTTTGTGTATAAAAATGCCGAACCGGAGTTCGATGGTGAATATAATTTCTGTATTGACCTTCCGAAAAAGGTCGATAATGTCAAGGTTGTTTTCACAAAAGATACTTACCCATCCGGAAAAGTCGGAATATATATATCAGGAAAACAGATAGAATACCTTAGGGGCATGATAGAGATTAATCTGATAGGTGTGAAGGTTGACGAAAAATCCGGCAGGATAAAGGTAACGGGATGGGCTGAGGCGGCGCATGAGCCTGTAATCTGCGCGTATTCAGGTAACAAAAAGCTTGCTGCGAGTGTGAATTTCTTTACCAGAGCAGATATGGTGAGCCGTTATTTTCCGGACGAGCTTAATAGAATGTGCGCTTTTGAGATGGATGTGGAAGATATAGGCGGCAGAACCCTCAAGCTTACAACTGAATGTGACGGAAGACATGGGAGCGTCAGCGTGATTGTCAACCGCGGCGATGATGAGAAAAAGCAGCAGAGACTTGTCAGTGCGGGAAACAGCCGCAATGATTATATCACAAGAGCGAGGAACTATATTGCACTTTATGGAATGAAACGCTTTATGATAAAGCTATATGCCAAGTGTACAGGCAAAGCAAAAAAACAGTCACACGATTATTTTTCAAAGATTAATCCGGGACCTGAAAGACTTAAAGAACAGAGAAGCTATAAGTTCGCAGATAATCCGAAGTTTTCTATTCTGATACCTGTATACCGCCCGGATGATACGTTCTTCAGGCTTATGTTAGATTCTGTTGTGAACCAGACCTATGACAACTGGCAGATTTGTCTGGCTGATGGAGGTGGTGATGGTTTTACGGTTGAAAAAACTGTCCAGCCATATATAGACAGGTTCGGAGCGGACAGGGTAAGATATGTGAAGCTTAAGGATAACCTTGGAATCGCAGAGAACACCAATGCGGCGCTGCGGCTTGCCGACGGCGATTATATAGTGTTCGGTGACCATGACGATGAGCTTCACCCTACAGCCTTTTTTGAGTGCATGAGGGAGTTGGAGCGTTACCCGGAGGCTGATTTGATATATTCGGATGAAGATAAGATAATTGAGGCTTCGGGAAAGCACACGGAGGCACATTTTAAGTCCGACCTCAACATGGAGCTTCTAAGGCGCAATAATTATATATGTCATCTGTGCGTTGTCAAAAAGAGCCTTGTCGATGAGGTGGGAGAGCTGAAGACCGAATACAATGGTTCACAGGATCATGACTATGTGCTTCGCTGTGTCGAGAGGGCGAAGTGTGTGCGGCACATCCCTAGGATACTTTATCATTGGCGCATAAATGACAATTCTACCGCGAAGAGTGCGTCGACCAAGACTTACGCTAACACAGCGGGAGTTAATGCTGTGAGTGCACATCTAGAGAGAATCGGACTGGATGGCAAGGTTACGAACGGCGTGGCACCGGGCTTCTATGACATAGCTTACAGGCTTGAGAGAGAACCGTTTGTATCCGTTATAATACCTAACAAAGACCATTTAGATGACCTTACAAGGTGTATCGAGTCCATGGAAAATGTAAATAACTACCATAATATTGAATATATAGTTGTTGAGAACAACAGCGTTCTTGATGAGACTTTTGCGGGCTATGAGGCTATGGAAAAGAAGTATGGTGACAGATTCAGGCTTGTAAGGTGGGATGGCGGATTTAACTATTCTGCTATCAACAACTATGGAATACAGTATGCTAAGGGTGAGTATGTACTTCTTCTTAACAATGATACGGAGGTCATTGAGCCGGACAGCTTAAGACGTATGCTTGCTATATGTCAGCGTTCTGAGGTGGGAATAGTCGGTGCTAAGCTCCTGTATGATGATAATACGGTTCAGCATGCAGGAATTGTTATGGGATATCAGGGGGTTGCGGGTCATGCCTTCACTGGAATAGGCGATGATGTATATGGCTATTTCGCAAGGGCAGTGCTTACACAGGAGCTTTCCGCAGTGACAGCGGCATGCCTTCTCACGAAGAGAAGTGTTTTCGAGCAGGTCGGAAAGCTTGATGAGACATTTGAGGTTGCATTCAATGACATTGATTACTGTATGAAGGTGAGAGAAGCAGGCTACAAGATCATATATGAACCGCATGCCAAGCTTCATCACTATGAATACAAGTCAAGAGGTGCAGAGGATACGGGAAAGAAGCAGGAGCGCTTCGGAGGCGAGATTATGCATTTTATTGATAAGTGGAGAGCACAGCTCATAAAGGGAGACCCTTACTATAATCCTAATCTTGAGCTTGTGGGAGAACTGTACACCATAAAAAATATATAGGTAATTAAGGAGGGCTTGTTATGTTGCTTATAAAAAACGGCAGGGTTGTTGACCCGGTGAACGGTGTGGATAAGGTCATGGATGTTCTTGTCGATGGTGGACAGATTGTGATGACCGGGGACAAGGCTGTGAATATGTTTGATGAGGCTAAGGCATCCGCCGGCATAAGTGAGGCTGGAAATATTGTTTGCGGTAGTGATGTGAATTATGAGGAGAATGCATTCAACGTGATTGACGCGGCAGGACTGGTGGTTGCGCCGGGACTTGTGGATACACATGTGCATTTCAGGGATCCGGGGCTTACCTATAAGGAGGACATATTTACCGGGGCGGCGGCGGCAGCCAAGGGCGGCTTCACAACGGTTGTGTGCATGGCAAATACCAAGCCTACGGTCGATAATGTGGATACTCTTGCCTATGTTCTTGAAAAAGGTGCACAGACAGGGATACATGTGCTGTCGGCGGCGGCAGTGACCAAGGGACTTGGCGGAACTGAGCTTGTGGATATGGAGGCACTTGCCAAGGCGGGTGCGGCAGGCTTCACAGACGATGGGATTCCGATTATGGATGAGAAGATACTTGTGCAGGCGATGGAAAAGGCGAAGGAGCTTGACCTTCCGGTGAGTCTCCATGAGGAGGATCCTGCATTTATAGCTTCTCCGGGTGTTCATCAGGGCGAGGTATCCAGGCAGCTAGGCTATGGCGGTGCTTCGCGGACTGCCGAGGATGTGATGGTCGCAAGAGACTGTGCACTTGCCCTACATACCGGCGCGGCGGTGTGCATACAGCATATCAGCTCCAAAAATGCGGTTGAGTATGTTAGGACTGCAAAGAAGCTTGGCGCGGATGTCCACGCTGAGGCTACACCACATCATTTCACATTGACAGATAAGGCTGTGCTTGAATACGGCACGCTTGCCAGAATGAATCCGCCTGTGAGGACGGAGGACGACAGACTTAAGATTATAGAGGGCATTAAGGACGGCACCATAGATATGATAGTCACAGACCATGCTCCGCACAGCACTGAGGAGAAGGCAAGACCTATGGAGAGTGCGCCAAGCGGAATAACAGGTCTTGAGACATCCTTAGGTCTTGGAATAAAGTCACTTGTCCAGCCGGGACACATTTCACTTATGAAGCTTATGGAGTGCATGAGCCGCAATCCTATGGAATTTTACAGAAGGAAGCCTGTTGGCATTGCACCGGGAAATCCGGCGGACATAGTTATATTCGGTGAAAATGAAAAATGGCTCGTTGACCATTTCGCATCCAAGGCTGTGAACAGCCCATTTCTAGGCTGGGAGCTGCCGGGAAAGGTGCATTTTACCATCTGTGATGGGAAGATTGTGTATGCGGCATGATAGGTCATGTGATAAAAATATATAGGAACAGCGGTCTGAAGCCGGCACTCAAGGCGGCACTGCATGACATTGGTGCGGGTGCGTCTAGGCGCAGGCAGGCACTTTTTTATGCGCGCAGCTTATTTTCCGAGGAGCAGAGGGAAAGTACGCAGCTTTTAGAATATTGCATAGTTAAGACTGGGGACGTGAAGCTTCACAGGGATATGGTGTGTGAGCTTGACAAGGTCATAGAGGAGAGGCAGCCGGCAGTTATCTATATGGATGAGCTGCGTGACGGTGAGCTATTGTATAAGCCGGACTATGCGCCGGACAATCTTGCCGCGCACAATTATATCGGAAACTGCGTGGTGGTAAGACGCGACCTGATGGATGACTGTGCTGTGAAGCTGTCCGGTAAAGCCTCACTCTGGAGCTTTAATAAATATATATGCGGCAGGTGCCGTGAGGAAGAGATAGCGCACGTAAGCCGTGCGCTTTTTGAGGATAATGGTCATATAAGTGAAGATGGAGATAAAACGTGGAGTATTATAAAAGATACATTGCATGATAGTGAAAAAGATTTATCAATTGAGAATATAAAAGATACATTCACTGATTGCATAAAGGATACATCGACTGATTGCATAAAAGATATATTAGATGATAACATAGAGGATACTTCAACTGATAATATGAAGGATTGTATAGTCGATAGTATAGATGATGGTTTTGGTGATATGTCAAATAGTAAACATTGCCCGATGATTTCGGTGATTATTCCAAATTATGAGCATGCGGATGACCTGCGAAGGTGTGTTGAGTCGCTTCTCTATATAAATACCTATAAAAATATTGAGATAATAATTGTCGAGAATAACAGCACATCGGAAGAGATTTTTTCCTGCTATGATGAGCTTTTAAGGGAACATCCCGATGTGATAAGGCTTGAAAAATGGGAGGGAAGCTTCAACTATTCCGCTATAAACAATTACGGTGCTTCACGCGCTAAGGGTGAGCTTTTGCTGTTACTGAACAATGACACGAAGATTATTGAGCCGGATTCGCTGTGGGCTATGGCAGAATACGCTGTGAGAGATAACACAGGAGCGGTCGGTGCATGTCTGCTCTATGCGGATAAGACTGTGCAGCATGCGGGTGTCATAGTCGGAATAGGTCCGGACAGAACGGCGGTTCATCCTAATTCGGGGGTATGCTTTATTGAAAACGGATACCGTGACAGTATTCATCATGTGCAGAACTATTCTGCCGTGACAGGTGCGTGTCTTATGATAAAAAAAGAGCTTTTTGACAAGCTGGGCGGGCTTGATGAGAAGCTTGCAGTCGCATACAATGACGTTGATTTCTGCCTGAGACTGAGGAGAAGTGGACTGCTTAATGTGTACGTTCCGCAGGCGCTTTTTTTTCACTATGAATCGAAGTCAAGAGGCTACGATGACAAGGGCGAGAGGCATGAGAGGTTCCTTCGCGAATCGCAGTTGTTCCGCGACAGATGGCAGAATATTATAGATGATGGGGACCCGTATTATAATGTGAAGCTTTCCAAGGAAGTACCTTGGAAGCCGGAAATAAAGATGTGAAACGAAATGATAGTAAAAATTATGACGATAATATTCGGAAGAGGACAGAGCTGATTATAAAAGGCAGTTGATAAAGCTTAGGAAAAGAAAGGCGGTTATGCAATGGCTTCCAGTATATATAAAATAAAAAAGGCGGCGGCGTATATCAAGCATTACGGACCGGATAAGCTTGCCAAGAAAGCGATTGGAAAGCTTATCGACAAGGACGGCTACAGTGAACATTTTTCGGAGCTTGTGTCCGATGATGAGGAGCTGTTCTTTGAGAGAGGGCGCAATTTTAAGAGAAAGCCGTTAATCAGTGTCCTTGTCCCGGTGTACAATCCGCCGGCCGCATATTTTAAGGAGATGCTCCTTTCGGTGATAAACCAGACGTATTTTAACTGGCAGCTCTGCCTTGTGGATGCGGGAACGGATAAGCAGCGCGCCGTTGTCGATGAGATAGCGGACGGTGATGAGCGCGTGTGCTATGTGGAGATAGATAATGCCGGGATAGCGGAGAATACGAACGCGGCACTTGCGATGGCGAGGGGTGAGTATATAGCACTTCTTGACAATGACGATACCCTGTCATCGGATGCGCTGTACCGCATGGTCGAGATGATAAACCGTGAAAATGCAGACTGCCTTTACTCCGATGAGGACAAGATGGACGGCGAGGGAAAGAAGCACTTCTGTCCACATGTAAAGCCTGATTTCAACCCGCAGCTTTTAAGGAGCAACAATTATATCTGCCATCTTTTTGTGGTGAGGACGGAGCTTGCGAGGAAGGTTGGGGGATTTTCCAAGACTTATGACGGCGCGCAGGACTATGATTTTATCTTAAAGTGCACCGAAAAAGCGGAAAAGATTTCTCATGTAAGCCGTGTGCTCTACCACTGGCGCACCCATGAGAGTTCGACCTCCGCCAATCCGCTGTCTAAGCTGTACGCATACGAGGCGGGCAAAAAGGCAATAGAGGCTCATCTTGAGAGAATGGGAATAGCGGGCAGGGTAAGCATGCTTGATGACATGGGCTTTTATCGGGTTGAGTATGGGGATAACAATGACGGAAATTACAGCGAAGGTGGAAGCAGTAGTGATGACGCTGTTGACAAAGGCAATGGCAGTATTGACAGCAAGGACGGTGGCAATAATAAGGCTGCTTCGGTACTGGTTGTTGCCACAGGAGTCAAGGACAATGACACCGCGCAGAAGTATTTCAAGTATTTAAGAAAAAATACCGATTATGAAAATATGCAGATGTGTGCGATGGGTGAGCCTGATGCGGCAAGACTTGGGCAGTACACAAGCGATTATTTTTGTATCCTGATGTGCGGCATAAAGCCCGAAAAGCGTGACTGGCTGGAAATGCTTGTGAGGGAAGCGGATGTACTGGAAGCGGCTGCAATTGCCGCAAAGCTTCTTGTAAAGCAGGCATTTCCTCTGTGTAATAAGATAAGCAGAAGCTTCATAGTGTATTCCGGCGATGACTATAAGGACAGCTTTGGAAGGGTTCACGTAAACGCCGGAAAACCGGGATGGTATAAAGGAAATTTTAACAGAAATATATTACAGCAGAATATAAAGACTCTGCCAAAGACGGCGATACTTGTGCGGCATAGTGAGCTTATGAGACTTCTTGCCGACGGCTGGAAGGCGGAAGAGGGAAAAATGTACCTGTATGAGCCGGGAGTTGAGCTTTATAAGTGATATTCCGTAGGTTCGGCATTATGCCTGAATTTTAGCGATTACGGTATTTTGAATGTATGCAGGAGTTAATATAAAGAGACAGTTTTAGTATTTTGAAAACATTATCGGCGTTTTTTAATAGATATTGTGCAAATGTTTATAGTAAAAAATGAGTTGCGCAATTGCCTGGTTTTGTAATATGGAATGGAGGGTGTTATGGTCAGTATAGTTATTCCGAATTATAATGGAGAGCGTTTTTTGAAGGGTTGTATGGAGGCGTTAAGGAGACAGACCTACGAGGATATGGAGGTTATTCTGGTTGATAATGCCTCAACGGACAATAGTGTGGAGCTGGCGCAAAAGCTGTATCCGGGGATAAGGGTTGTTGAGCTTGATGACAACACGGGCTTTGCATACGCTGTAAACCGTGGCATAGAGGCGGCAGAGGGTGAATATGTGCTGCTTCTCAACAATGACACCATAGTTTTTCCTAATTTTGTCAAAAACCAGTACAATATGATTAAGGGCAAGCCGGACGTGTTCTCATGCTCTGCGCTTATGATTCAGAACGCAGACCATAAGCTTGTTGATGATGCCGGAGATGAGCTTGCAGCCCTCGGATGGGGCTTCGCACCCGACAGGGACAAGCCGGTTTCTGGCTGTATGGTGCCCCATGAGATTTTTTCTTCCTGTGCGGGGGCAGCAATATACAGGAAATCAGTATTTGACAAGATTGGTCTGTTTGACGAGAGCTTCTTTGCCTATCTTGAGGATATGGATATCGGCTACAGGGCAAGGCTTGCAGGCTACAGAAACCTGTACAATCCGTATGCTAAGGTGTATCACCTTGGAAGCGCCTCAAGCGGCTCAAGGCATAATGCCTTCAAGGTGGAGCTGTCAGCACGCAACAGCATGTGGATGTTAAGGAAGAATATGCCGGTCTGGCAGCTAATACTCAACATACCGTTTATTGCGGCGGGAATTGTCATAAAGACAGTATACTTTGCGAAAAAGGGGCTTGTGACGGCGTACTTAAAAGGTATCATAAAAGGGCTGTCCAGTAAGCTTAGGAATACTTCAAAAAATGCGGGTGAAAAACATAAAGATACAGGCTTTGCAACGTATTTAGGACTTCAGATGTGGCTGTTCAGAGGGATGATTAAGAGGGTGAAAAAATAAATTACCGGGTTTCTTTAAATGTCATTGTAAAATCTAAGAAGCTTATGTATAATGGATATATCTAAATATCTAAGGAGGTAAAGCTATGGAGAGAACGGTAAGAGGCTGGTCAATTCTGTATATGGTGTTCGGCGTAGCAGGTGCCATTATGGGAGTGTTGCAGCTTGTAGATGAGACCGGTGGAGCGGTTGTGATGAATCAGTTTGGAGAGACATGGATAAGGTCGGGCGGTGATTTCGGGACGGTTGTATATCTGCTGGTTGTTGTTGCACTTGCGGCTGTGAGAATAGCGCTGGGTGTTATGGGGCTTAAGTTCGCCTCACTTGATAAGGTGTGGAAGCCTGTGCTGGTGCTCTCAATCGTACATATAGTCCTGTCGGTTGTTCTGCTCAATATTGGAGCGATTATAGTTGCGGCTGTGGGATTGTTCATATATGTAATGTATTATAATATGGATTACAAGGCATTCTATGGTTTGTAGGAGTTATAATTTGATAGGCGTCTGCGGATGAGAAGCTTGATGTTGATAGCATTCTGACATAGATTTTTGAGGCTGATATGCTTTCGCTCAGTGAAAATGAGAGCATACAGGCGGAAAGGAGAAAACCGGATTATCATTTATCCACTATAAGTGATAATCCGGTTAATTAAAATAGTATGGGGAAAATGAAGAGAGTTGTGTTGCTTACAATGATTGTATTAATATTATCTGCCTGTTCAAAAAATGGTAGCTCAACCGGTGGAACCACAGGGGACAGCACACAGAATAATTATGAGGAAACGCAGCCGGTATGGAGACTTAATGAATTTACGGCAGGCCAGGATGGTTTTTATTATAGGCTGGGAGATTTTAACGGTTCTCCTTCTGTGGAGAAAATCTATTATTTTGACAAGGAAACACACGAGCAGTATCCGGTGTGCAGTAAACCGGAATGCCAACATAATGATGAGAGCTGCACGGCAGTTCTTGGATGGACAGAATACAGGGGAGGTATATGGTACTATGCAGATAAGTTGTATCTTGTCAAGGATAGCGGCGGCTATACATGGTTATACAGAATGGACACAGACGGAAGTAATAGAGAAAAGCTGTTTGAAATAGGAGATTGGGATTATGGTGGAGCTAACACATATTATCTTTACTTTAGGGATGACAATGTGTATATAATCTGTACCCATATTGAGAACGGACAGAATACATTTATCAGAAAGAGAAGTCTTGATGGTAAAGTTGATGAGATGGTATATGAGAATATGGATGAGGCATACATGCTTGAGGAGGAGCTGCAGTGGTATTCTTCCAGATTATATATGAAGGAATATATCTATAATACTGAGAATATGGAAGACAGTACGCAGGGCACAAGACTTGTTGCGTATGATTTTGCCACCAATAAGACAGAATATATTGATTTGGGAAATTTTAGTGGTTACTGTTTTTCAAAGGATGAGAGATATTGTTATTTTTACCGTATCAATGACGGTCTGTACAGAAGGGATATGAAGGATGGCAAAGAGAAAAAGCTATATGAGAGTCCAGAAGGGTACAATCTATTTGATATGAGGTGTATTGGCAATTATATAATAATGACAGATTTATTGTCTGTAATACATTCAGATAGTGGTAAAATGCCAAGCGTATATGTAATTGACAATGATGGAAATTTGGTAAGGCAGATAAACGGCTTCTCACGTTACGATAATTTGTTCTTTGGAAATGAAGAGTATATATTTGCACGTGGACTTGCCGGTGACAGAGGGATGATATATGCGTATATTAAGATGGCTGATATAGAGACTGTTGATGGCTGGACATTGTTTCAGATGAGTATTATGGGGCAGTAAAAGGGGAGATATTATGGATAGATATAAGACGATAATAAATAGAAAAAATATAATAATACTTGTATCTATTCTGATTGTGTGCGCAGGTATGTTCCTTTTCAGGCAGGTAGAAGACACAGGCTTTACAGGGCTTCATGATAGCAGGAAAGCTTTGGAAACATACATTGATGTATACGGCGGAACCGATTTTGCGACAAAATATAACATGGCATTGGAGGACTGGAAGAATAATTATTCGGATAAGGTTCTGCGCATGGTATGTGACAAGCTTGAATATCTCAGCGGATATGAGGCTTATGTGGACAGCATAATCTCCAATGCGGAAACGATGAGCAGGCGCAAGTTCTTTGCCACGCAGGGTGGCTACAGACTTAAGAATATTATCAGGACAATGCAGGATTACCAGAGAATCAAAGATACTGTGCTTATATTTGACAATGACAGAGGAATTGAAGCATTTTTTGAATATAAGGCATTGTATTATTTTATAGCTGCTGCCATGCTTACAGTGGTTATGATGATGGTGGAGTTCAATTCATCTAAAAGCCGCAATATAACGTACTATTGTCCTGATGGCAGAGGCAGATTGGGAATCAGCCATCTGGTACAGCTTTTTGTTATGCAATTGCTTGTAAGTGCAGTTATCTATGCAGTGGTATTTTTGGAAGCCTTTGCGGTGTACGGTGCATGTGATTTGAGTGCGCCCATACAGAGCACGGAGCTATTCAAGGATTATACCTTTGCCGTGAGCCGTGGAGAATATATTCTGATTAATTATGTACAATTATTTATTATTGTATATATGCTTTCACTGGTCTTATGGGTATTTTTAAACAGCTGCAATGCTTCAAGTCTTGGAATTATTGCGCTGTGCATGCTTATGGGAGTGGAGGTGCTCCTGTATGTCAATATTGAACCGAAGAGCAGATGGGAATTGTTAAGAAAAATAAATGTTGTAAATTTATTATACGTTCCGGGACTTAATACAAGGTATGCCAATGCGGATATTTTCGGAGTACCGTTCAGCTTCATCGGAGTTATCATAGTGTGTTCGGCAATATTGATAACCGCCTTTTCGATAGCCGGCGTGTTGATGGAGGCGTACAGAAAGCCTGTTGAAGAGTATCCTTCGGGAATAAAGGGACAGCTTGCCAAGAAGTTACATGACATCGCTTCAAAGAGCACAGTATTCATTAAGGAGCTGTATAAGCCTCTCATAACAAGAAAAGCACTTGTAATCGGTCTGTTTTTTTATGTAACGGCAATATGCTTTATAAATGACAGTAAAGTACATATCGGAGACAATCAGATTAGTGATGATAAGATGTTTATGGAGATAGGTGAGAAGGGCGTAGCCGGCTTAAGGGAGAAATATGAAGAGCTGGATGCACAGATAACACAGATATTGGACGATATGAGCACTGCGGATTCTAGGCTTGCCACAGGTGAGATAACAGAAGATGAGTACATGAGTATATATATCAGATATATGGAGGTTGAAAATAAAAAGACTGTAAAACTCAGACTGCAGAATAAGCTCAGCTATCTCGAAGAGGTTGAAGCAGTATATGGAATACAGGCGGTGGTTATACCTGAGAACGGTTATAATAACGCTATTGGAAAAGGCAGTATTAAAAGAGAGCTTATAATAGGAATACTGTTCACGGTAGCGATATGGGTAATAGTGGTTGATTATTTTGCCTATGAGAGAGCATTAAATTCCGGGGAATTGTTCTACATGATGAAAAAAGGAGGAACATGGCTGTATGCCAGGAGAATATTGGTATGCCTGACATTGACAGTCATAATGTTTCTTTTAGTGTATGGATATGATATTGCCAGAGTGCTGAGGTGGTATGAGATGCCGTTTTCCGGGGCGTCGGCAATGAATCTAAGCTTTATGGGTGATTCAGGATATACGGGAAGCATAAAGGGATATGCGGTGCTGCTGATATTTGAGAGACTGGCGGTGGGTATAGCGGTGTGTCTGTGTGCTGCTGCATTTTCAATAAGATTCGGGCAAAAAGCCCAGGCAGGGGTGATACCTGCGGTTGGAACAGCGGTGATGGCAGTACTGCTTGCATTCAGTAAAGTATGGCTTATCTCCATGCTTGCCGGATTCACATTGGTGACGGTGGTAATGGCAGCGGCAGGTGGCAGAATGTGGTGCAGAAGATGGGAGTGATTACATGGAACTGGCTGTAAATGAACTTAAAAAGTCATACGGAAAAAAAGAGGTTTTGAGAGGTGTAAATTATGTGTTCACACCGGGAATATATGGCGTGCTTGGTGTGAACGGAGCGGGAAAAAGCACTTTTATTAAGCTTATTGCCGACTACATAAAGGCGGACAGCGGAGAGATAAGCTTTGACGGTGAAAATATAACTGCGTTAAAGAGAAATTTCAGAAAGAAGCTTGGTTATATGCCACAGCAACAGGATATCTACAAGGATATGACGGCTCAGTCATTTTTGTATTATATAGCTGATTTAAAGGGTGTCAAAAGACGCGAGGCTGCGCTACAGATTGAGGAGCTTCTGAATGCATTGAATCTTAAGCTGTACCGGTATGACAAGATGGGAAAGTTCTCAGGAGGAATGAAACAGAGAATCCTGCTTGCACAGGCACTCATCGGAAATCCGCAGGTGCTTCTTCTGGATGAACCTACGGCAGGGCTTGACCCCAAGGAGAGGATAGCGGTCAGAAATTATATTTCATCCTTATCGGACAACAGAATCATTCTTTTGACAACACATATTATCAGTGATATTGAATCAATAGCGGACGAGGTTCTGTTCCTTGAGAATGGGAGAATGGAAATAACGGGTTCACCGTTAGAGCTTATAAATATGATATCGGATAAGGTTGGAGAAATATATTTTGACGGTGACGGGCTGGATGAGATAAGAAAAAAATATCCTTATGGAACAATTGTCCAACGTATGAACGGAAGAGCATACAGGATAGTGGGTGATGAGCTTCCTGATACGGCAGTAAGGGTTGATGACAATATAACACTTGAAGATGTATATATGTATATACAGCAGAAGAATGTTATGTGAGATATACGAAGCATGGGGGAGCCGACAGCACCTATAGGTTCCTGGTGAAAATATAATCGGATATGGTCGGCTGATTATGTCTTGATAAGCGTCCACGGATATGTTAAAATAAATGCAATCCGTGGATTTTTTATACTGATGGCGCGCGGGACGCGTCCGGTACTGTAGAAAAATGAGAACCGCGGAAATGTTTCGTATGCATCTATTGGGGGTGCAGGAAGGAGATAGCATGTCATACATGGATACCTACAGGCAGTGGTGTGAGAATCCTTACTTTGACGAGTCGGTCAGAGAGGAGCTTAAGTCCATCGCAGGTAATGAGAAGGAGATTGAGGACAGATTTTACAAGGATCTGGAGTTTGGAACCGGTGGTCTCAGAGGAGTTATCGGATACGGTACTAACAGAATGAACGTCTATACAGTAAGAAGGGCTACACAGGGACTTGCGAACTTCATTATCAAGGAGGGCGCACAGGATAAGGGTGTTGCCATTGCATTCGATTCAAGAAGAATGTCACCTGAGTTCTCAGACGAGGCTGCACTTTGCCTTGCTGCTAACGGAATCAAGGCTTACATATTCCCATCACTCCGCCCGACACCGGAGCTTTCATTTGCAGTAAGATATTTAGGATGTACGGCAGGTATCGTTGTAACAGCCAGCCACAATCCACCTGAGTATAACGGCTACAAGGTATACTGGGAGGACGGTGCACAGATTACAGCGCCTAAGGACAAGCAGATTATAACGGAAGTACTTAATGTCACAGATTTCAATACAGTTAAGACGATGGATAAGGAAGCTGCAAAGGCAGCAGGCCTTTACAATGTAATCGGCTCCGACCTTGATGATGCTTACATTGCAGAGTTAAAGAAGCAGATTGTCAACCCTGATGTAATCAAGGAGATGGGTAAGACAATGACTGTTGTCTATACACCTCTTCACGGCACAGGTAACATTCCGGCAAGAAGAGTTTTGAAGGAAATCGGTTTTGAGAATGTGTATGTTGTTCCTGAGCAGGAGCTTCCTGATGGAAACTTCCCTACAGTAAGCTACCCTAACCCTGAGGACCCGGCAGCATTCACACTTGCGCTCAAGCTTGCCAAGGAGAAGAATGCAGATGTTGTCCTTGCAACAGACCCTGATGCGGACAGGCTTGGTGTATACGCTAAGGATTCCAAGACAGGCGAGTATGTGTCATTTACAGGTAATATGTCAGGTATGCTTATAGCAGAGTATCTTCTCTCACAGAAGAAGGCTAAGGGGCTTATCCCGGCTAACGGCGCACTGGTTAAGACTATCGTTTCAACCAATATGGCTGATGCAGTTGCCAAGGAGTACAACCTCAAGCTTATAGAGGTTTTGACAGGCTTTAAGTATATCGGAGAGCAGATCAAGTTCTTCGAGCAGCAGCATACCTATGAGTATATGTTCGGCTTCGAGGAGAGCTATGGCTGTCTTGTCGGAACACATGCAAGGGATAAGGATGCCATCGTTGCTGTTATGGCTCTGTGTGAGGCAGCAGCATACTACAAGAAGCAGGGACTTACTCTCTGGGATCAGATGGTCAATATCTATGAGAAATACGGCTATTACAGAGAAGGACTTAAGTCAATCACACTCAAGGGCGTTGAGGGTGTAGCTAAGATTAAGGAGATGCTTGATAATCTTCGTGAGCACACTCCTGAGAAGTTCGGTGACTTCACTGTGCTTTCGGCGAGAGATTATGACAGGGATGTGATTGTTGACATGAAGACAGGCGAGAAGAAGCCTACAGGTCTTCCTAAGTCCAATGTTCTCTATTATGACCTCAATGATGGGGCATGGTGCTGTGCAAGACCATCGGGAACAGAGCCTAAGGTTAAGTTCTACATGGGCGTTAAGGGCACAAGCTTCGATGATGCACAGACTAAGCTTGCAGCATTATCGGATGCTGTTATGAAGGTAGTCACAGGTGAATAGACAGATATCTGTCTGTAAAAGCTTCATTTGATTGATAATGATTTATACCTGATGTGAGGCTGGCATATTTATAATATGTCAGCCTCATATAATGCCAAGGGATATGTATAATATAACTTACAAAGGTAATTGCCAAACGCAAATCTGCCGGTAAACAGCTGTGTACTGGTAAAATTACACAGCGTACGGCTGGCATACACTGCGTTTCGCAATTACCTAATATGATTTACAAAAAGAGGTAATTAAAACCCACATGAAGGATTTAACACATGGAAAGCCGGCGAGGATAATACTGTATTTTGCACTTCCGATTCTGATTGGGAATCTTTTTAACCTTGCCTATAATCTTGCCGACACACGTATAGTTGGAACTTATCTTGGAAATGATGCGCTTGCCGCGGTCGGTTCAATAAGCACATTGAATGACCTGCTTGTAGGATTCATTGTCGGGCTTGCGAATGGCTTTGCGGTCATCATGGCACAGCATTTTGGGAGCGGGGATAAGAATAAATCGAGAAAAGTGTTTGCACTGTCAATTTTAATGGGACTTGTTGTTACTGCTATAGTTGTGGCGGGAAGTCTTATTTTTATGGATGGACTTCTGGACTGGATGAATGTGATGGACGAGCACAGGGAGGCGTCTGTTGCATATATCACGGTTATCATAGTGGGACTGTTCTTTTCGATTATATACAATGTGCTTGCCGCAAATCTAAGAGCCATAGGTGATGCGTACACGCCGCTCATTTTTCTCATAATTTCCGCTGTGCTCAACGTGGCACTGGATATATTGTGCGTGAAGTATATGGACATGGGCGTGAGGGGAGCCGCCGTGGCTACCATTGTGTCACAGGCTGTTTCGGCTGTGCTGTGCTTTGGATATACATGGAAAAAATATGCTTTTCTGCATTTTAATATAAAGGATTTTGTGCCTAAGAAGGAATTTTTGAAACCGATGCTTGAAGGCGGCTTGTCGATGGGGCTTATGAACTCACTTGTCTCATTCGGTACGCTGTCATTGCAGACGGCTATAAATACATTGGGAACGAACACCATAGTGGCACACGCTGCCACCAGAAAGCTCACGAACCTGTATATGCTTCCGTTCAGTGTGCTTGGTACAACCATGGCTACCTACAGTGGCCAGAACTATGGTGCCGGAAGGTATGACAGAATACGCGCGGGACTTAAGGTATCGTTAGGCTGCTCTTATATCTGGTGTGTTATTGTGCTGATTGCGAGCTATACGGTATGTCCGTATCTGATTGTTGCCATCACCGATACCGGTATAAGCGAGGTTATAGACACAGCCTGCCTGTATCAGCGCTTTGATACATGCTTTTATCTGCTTGTGCCTACTATAACAATACTAAGAAACAGCCTTCAGGGCATTGGTGACCATATCACACCTATTTTTTCGAGCGGGCTTGAGCTTGTTGGAAAAGTACTGATTGCCATGCTTCTGACACCGGTAATAGGATATTGGGGTATAATCGTTTCAGAGCCTATAGTATGGGCGGTTATGGTCATTCCTCTTATAGTAAGCATGGTCAAAAGGATGAAGCGGGCATTTGTAAATGAGAAAATAAGGAATGAAAAATAGTACATTATTCCGTATTGACATTTCAGTGTATACACTGCATAATGTAGCATGTACGTTATGGAGACACAATATATTGTGGTTATAAGTTTGGGAGGGTTTCGATGAAGATTATTAAGAGAAATGGCTCGGAAGAGGGATTTGACGTCAGCAAGATAGTGGCGGCCATCACGAAGGCTAATGCTGCTGTGGATAATTCACCTCTTAGTAAGGAGCAGATATCGGATATAGCAGACTATGTTGAGTACAAGTGCAACAAGCTTAACAGGGCTGTATCGGTAGAAGAGATACAGGATATGGTAGAGAACCAGATAATGTCCACAGGAGCATTTGACGTTGCAAGAGACTATGTCCGCTATCGTTATAAGCGCTCTTTGGTGAGAAAAGCCAATACTACGGATACGAGAATCCTCTCACTGATTGAATATAATAATGAAGAGGTTAAGCAGGAGAACTCCAACAAGAATCCGGCTGTAAACAGTGTTCAGAGAGATTACATGGCAGGAGAGGTGAGCAAGGATATCACAAGAAGGCTTCTTCTTCCTACTGAGGTTGTGGAGGCGGATGAGCAGGGAATAATACATTTCCATGATTCGGACTACTATGCACAGCACATGCATAACTGTGATCTGGTCAATCTTGAGGATATGCTCCAGAATGGAACGGTTATAAGCGAGACTCTTATTGAGAAACCACATAGTTTTTCAACAGCATGTAATATTGCCACACAGATTATAGCGCAGGTGGCATCAAGCCAGTATGGAGGACAGAGCATATCACTTGCACATCTTGCTCCGTTTGTCAATATATCACGAGAGAAGATCCGCAAGGATGTGATGGAAGAGCTTGAACTGTTAGGCTGCACTCCATCCGATGAAAAGATTGCGGAAATAGTTGAGACAAGACTTAAGAAAGAGATTACCAAGGGTGTCCAGACAATCCAGTATCAGGTAATCACACTCATGACCACCAATGGACAGGCACCATTCCTCACGGTGTTCATGTACCTTAATGAGGCGAAGAATGAGCAGGAAAAAGCAGACCTTGCCATGATCATAGAAGAGACTCTTAAGCAGCGCCTTCAGGGTGTCAAGAATGAAGCGGGAGTGTGGGTTACACCGGCATTTCCTAAGCTTATATATGTGCTTGAGGATGATAATATAACAGAGGATTCCAGGTATTTTTACCTCACAGAGCTTTCAGCCAGATGCTCGGCAAAGAGACTTGTTCCTGATTACATATCAGAGAAGAAGATGAAGGAGCTTAAGGAGGGAAACTGTTTCCCTGTTATGGGCTGCAGAAGTGCTCTTAATCCATGGAAGGATGAGAATGGCAGTTATAAGTTCTACGGAAGGTTTAATCAGGGTGTTGTCACAATTAACCTCGTTGATGTGGCACTTTCCTCGGGTGGAGATTATAATAAGTTCTGGGAGATATTTGACGAGAGGCTTGAGCTGTGCTATCGTGCGCTCATGTGCCGTCATAACAGACTTAAGGGTACTGTTTCCGATGTTGCACCGATTCTCTGGCAGAACGGAGCACTTGCCCGCCTTAAGAAGGGTGAGAAGATAGATAAGCTTCTCTACGGAGGTTACTCTACAATCTCACTTGGTTATGCGGGGCTTTATGAGTGTGTGAAGTATATGACAGGACTTTCACATACGAATCCGGAGGCAACGCCATTTGCAATCTCAGTCATGAAATATATGAATGACAAATGTGCGGAGTGGACTGATAAGACCAATATAGCATTCAGCACCTACGGTTCACCTATCGAGAGCACCACCTACAAGTTCGCCAAATGCTTACAGAAAAGATTCGGCATTATACCGGGGATAACGGATAAGGGCTATATAACCAACAGCTATCACGTACATGTGACGGAGTCTATTGATGCATTCTCGAAGCTTGCATTTGAGTCCAAGTTCCAGGCACTCTCCACAGGCGGCGCCGTGAGCTATGTGGAGGTTCCGAACATGCAGCATAATATACCGGCTGTACTTGAGGTTATCAAGTTCATATATGAGAATATCATGTATGCGGAGCTTAATACCAAGAGTGACTACTGCCAGAAGTGCGGATTCTCAGGAGAGATACAGACTGTGGTGGACGATGACAAGAAGATTGTCTGGGAGTGTCCACAGTGCGGAAACAGGGATGAGAACACACTCAATGTGGCGCGCCGTACCTGCGGATATATAGGCACACAGTTCTGGAATCAGGGAAGAACGCAGGAAATCAGGGAGAGAGTTCTCCATTTATAAAATAAAAGAGATGCGAAGCATCATTTTTATATGAGCAGGCAGCGAAGCGGATTGCGAATATCATTGACAAATAAAATATAACTGTCCGGATTAGGGCAGAATTTTATGAAATTAAAGTTCAATCCATTACCCTTGGGTGATGGACTGAACTTTTTTTTGCTATGTGTTGGTTTCAGGCGGGGCACCTGTGGTTCTGCATTTTTGGTTGTTTTTTTTAAGATTATGGTATAATAACTAGCAAAAATAATCTTATATATCAAGACGATTTTAGTAAAAATGCAGAAAAAATATGGAGGATGATGAAACATAATGTGTTATTTGAAGATAGATTTTGATATGTAAGTTATAAATATAAAAAAGACAGAACCATATAAAAATTGGAGGGATTCTTGAAGTATGAAGAGCAGGACGATAAGTTTTTACACGATATTATTGTTGTTGGTTCTTGTTCCGACAATAACAGTGTCGATAAGCTTAAGCATTGTGATGTATAATATGACATCCAGGGAAATAAGAGATTCCATGAATAATTCAATGGTATCTTATATTACTGAAATGGGTATTGCATATGATAACACAACGGAGACAGCCAAGACGATAATGGGAACATTTGCATCCAATCCGGATGTGATAAGCTATCTGAAAAATCAGGATGATACTGAACTTGGCGAAAAAGTACAGGAGTATACTAAGAATTATTTCGGCCAGCTGGACGGATGGGAAGGCATTTATCTTGCCAATTGGGAATCAAAGGTCTTGTCGCATCCGACAGACTCTGTAGTTGGAAGAGTTATGAGAGAAGGGGACAGACTTAAACAACTGCAGGATTCGATGCTGTCAAGTGATGGGGTATATAATGTAGGAATTATAAATTCACCTGCTTCGGGGCAGCTCATTATGTCAATGTATATGCCTGTAATGGATGGAAATGTTCCGTTAGGCTATGTAGGTGCAGGAACATATGTGCATGATAACATAAGACCATTGGATAATGCTGATAATATAGGACTGGAATCAGCATATACATATGTTGTGGATAATCATGGAACTATTCTTTATCATCCGGATAGTGGAAAAGTAGGCGGGATGTCCGAGAATGAGGCATTGCTTGAGGTACTTGCAAATCTGGGAAATGCGGATAGTAAAAAGACCGGAACAATATCATATGTTTACAATGGTGTTAAAAAACATGCAGCATACTATGTCGGCGAAGAACAGCATTATGTGGCAGTATTTACAGCTGATGATAGGGAAATATTGACTAATACGAAAAGAAATTTAAATATAATGGTTATAAGCGCTGGTGTTCTTATATTGTTTTTCTCTGCACTTGCTTTTATTATATCCAAATTGATTGTAAAACCACTTAAAAAGATGGTTAAAGTAATTGAGGCATTATCCAAGGGGAACACTGATGTTAATACAGATGTCAGGACGATGGTAACAGAGAGCCGTAATATAAGGGATTCTGCCACGGACTTTAAGGGTGCTCTCAGGGAAGCCTTAGGAGCGGTGAAAAATGCTTCATTGGTACTTAAGGATTCTATTGATGATGTCAGGGCAAAGACAGTGGATAACACTGATAAAGTAAATCAGATTAACACTGCTATATCAGAGATATCCCAGACATCGCAGAATGTTGCACAAAATGCCCAGGATATTACAGAGCAGACGATTACGCTGAGCGATAAAATAGATATATTGTTCAAGAACGTTGCAGAACTTGATAAGAGTGCCGGTTTGATTAAAACAAATAATGAGAATGCGGCAGCACAGATGAGCATTGTAATGGCAGCAGCACAATCATCAGTGGATGCAGTAGATGGAATTGCGGAGAAGATACAGGAGACCAATCTGGCAATTGATGAGATTAGTAAATGTGTTTCTGTTATTGAAGAGATTTCAAGCCAGACTAATCTGCTTTCACTTAATGCAAGTATTGAGGCTGCGCGTGCCGGTGAGGCTGGTAAGGGCTTTGCTGTGGTCGCAGAGGAGATAAGACATCTTTCTGATTCAACTGCGGAAAGCGCACAGGAGATAAAGCAGATTATTGAAAAGGTGGTTAAACTCAGTGAAGTGACTGTTGATTATGCGAATAAGGTTGTCAGAACAACTGAGGAGGAACAGCAGAATATTTCTGATACACAACAGCAGTTTGCAATTCTGTCTGATGCAGTGACTAATAGCCTTGACAATATATATGATATCAAGAATGTGACAGACATTCTTGAAAATATAAAGTCACATCTTGTAACAGCAACAAGTAACCTTGGTGCGATAGCTGAGGAGCTTGGAGCATCCGCACAGGAGGCCAGTGCAAACTGCCATACTGTCGCTCAGACCTGCAATGATACTGAGCTGAGTACCAGAATGATGCAGAAGGCTGATAAAGATATGATGGATGATATAGAGTTTTTTAAGCTTTAAGGAATAGCAGACTAATAGAAATTCAAAAGAGTGGATGGATTGTGAAAAGATTTCTCAATTCATTCACTTTTTTATCACAAAAAGAACACAATTCGTTGTTATATTGTACTCATAAAAGAGAGGGAAATGAAGAAATAAGTAAAGAAAATAAGATTCCCTCATGATGAATATGGAGGTAAGAACTATGGATAACAATGAATATGGATTTAACAATATGAATGGCGAAAATAATAATGCTGTGGAGAACGCTGATGTAAGCAGTGAGAATGCTGCACAGAGTGCTGTGGAGACTAGGACAGCTTCCGGCGAGCAGGTATATGGCAGCACATATAGTGAGGCACAGACAGGTGAGTCAGCACGTGAGACATACCAGACAGACTATAACCGTAATCAGTACAGTAATCAGTCAGCCTACAGCGCCATGTATGGCATGAACAATGAAAATGTCAACAACAATGATGGCAATGACAGGAAAGAGAAAAAGACTAAGGCAAAGAAAGAGAAAAAGCCTCATGGTTTCTTATTCAGGGCAGTAAGAGGTGTTGCATGCGCAGTTGTAATTGGTGCGGTTGCAGGTGTCTCCTGCTACGGTGCAATGTATGCCGGATATGTAAATTTCCCGACTAAGTCTAATAACGAGCTGACAGACGAACAGTTAAGCCAGATTGCAAAGGAACTCAATAAAAGTTATCTCGCATCCTTGAGCGATGGCACAGTGGCAAACGGCTCGACACTTGCGAGTGTTTCATCCGATTCCGTCAATTCAGGTGTGAATGTCATTGATGTTTCAGGCATTGTTAAGAATGTCATAAGCTCGGTTGTTGCAATCAGCGGCACACAGACCGTAACAAACAACTCCTATAATTTTGGCTTCTGGGGAGGCTTTAACAATCAGTCCTATGAGGCAGGCGTGAGCGGTTCGGGTATTATTATCGGAGCGAACGATACAGAGCTTCTTATCGTTACGAATGCACATGTAGTCGAGAATGTAAACAATCTCAAGGTTACATTCGGTGATAATACCGAGGTTGACGCCGTTGTAAAGGGAATGAAGACAGACAGTGACCTGGCAGTGGTTGCTGTTAAGCTTGACGATATAAGCGCCGACACAATGAGCGCTATTTCAATTGCTAAGCTTGGCTCATCATCGGATGTCGAGGTCGGCGAGGCTGCAATAGCCATAGGTAATGCAGCAGGTTATGGTATATCAGTCACAACAGGTATTGTAAGTGCGGTTGGCAAGAGTCTTACGGTTGACAATGTTGTATATGATAATCTTATTCAGACAGATGCCGCTATCAACCCGGGTAACAGTGGAGGTGCATTGTTCAATGCCAACGGAGAGGTTATAGGTATCAATTCCGTAAAAATGTCGGATACCAAGGTAGAAGGTATGGGCTATGCCATCGCGATTGAGTCTGTCAAGGATATAATTGATGACCTTTCAACACAGACGACGAGAGTTGCACTTGACAATGACGAGAGAGGTTATATAGGTGTCTCAGGAAGCTCGGTTACATCTGAGATTTCACAGACCTACGGCTGGCCTGTAGGTGTCCTTATCAGAAGCGTGACAGAGGATTCTGCGGCAGAGAGGGCAGGACTTCAGGTAAATGATGTTATCACAAGCTTCGATGGCAAGGATGTCGATTCATGGGAGACACTTGTAAACCTTATGAAATATTATCAGGTAGGTGAGCAGGTGGAGGTTGTGTACTCACGTCTTGAGAATGGAGCGTTTACAGAATATACAACTACTTTAACCCTTACAGAGAAGCCACAGGTAAGCAATAAATAACAGAAAGCATATTTATAAAAACGTAAAGTAGATTTATAAAAACGTAAAGCGGAGACAGGCAGGATATATCGGCAGTGTATCTAACCGTCTCCGCTTTTTCTTGCATTAATAGGGTATATTGTGTATACTGTATAAATAGTTGAAGCAACTCAGTATGCTGCTATGCGAGGAGATTTATGAACGATTTAATTTCGATTGTAGTGCCATGCTATAACGAGAGCGAGGCATTACCTAAGTTTATTGAGGTTTTGGATGGAATAATAGCTAAGATGGATTATGCTGACTTTCAGGTAGTGTTAGTCAACGATGGTTCAAGGGATAAGACACTTGAGGTGATGAAGGCTATAGCACAGACGCGTCCTTATATTAAATATGTTTCCTTTTCAAGGAACTTTGGAAAAGAGGCGGGAATGTATGCGGGACTTACATATGCGGATGGGGACTATGTGGCGATTATGGATGCAGACCTGCAGGACCCGCCGGAATTTTTGATTGATATGTACGAGGCTGTGACGAAGGAGGGCTATGACTGTGCTGCGGCAAGGCGTGTTACACGTAAAGGAGAGCCTCCTATAAGGTCTTTTTTTGCCCGGATGTTTTACAAGCTCATGGGCAGAATGTCGACAACCGAGGTTGTGGATGGCGCAAGAGACTTCAGGCTCATGAACAGAAAGTTCGTTGACGCACTTCTTAACTGCAGGGAATATAATCGTTTCTCAAAGGGAATGTTCGGCTGGGTAGGATTTAATACGAAGTGGATTGCCTACGAGAATGTTGAGCGTGTGGCAGGGCAGACGAAGTGGAATTTCTGGTCATTATTCAAGTACAGTATTGAGGGGATAGTTGCATTTTCGACAACACCGCTTGTATTTGCATCGTTTATTGGTCTGCTATTCTGTTTTATTGCATTTGTGGCAGTAATCTTTATTGTAGTGAGAAAATTCATTTTCGGGGATCCGGTTGCAGGATGGGCATCCATGACATGCATAATAACTTTTTTGGGCGGATTACAGCTGTTTTTCATGGGGATTTTTGGACAGTACCTTGCAAAAACCTATCTTGAAGTGAAGGACAGACCGATTTATATAGTTGCTGATACTAATATGGAGGGAAAAGAAGGAGTAAGATATGGCAGAAGATAGAAATAATATAGATAAAGATGAAACAAAGATAAATTCTGGGAGCAATCAGAGCATGGGAAACCCGAGTAATTCCAACCAAAGTAATGATGATGAATATGAAAAAATATGTTCCATCTGCCACCGCCCCGAGAGCAAGGCAGGCAAGATGATACAGATGGGCATGGGAATGTATGTATGCCCGGACTGCATGCAGCGTTCAATGGACACAATAATGAAGGGTGATTTCAACTATGATGAGATGATGAAGCTCTCAAAGGATATGCCGGGAATTCACTTCATGAATATGTCTGATTTAATGGGTGATATACCACAGAAGCAGAAGATTAAGAAAAAGAAGGAGGGTGAGAAGAAGGTTCCTCTCATCAACCTCAAGGACATTCCGGCACCTCACAAGATTAAGGAGAAGCTTGATGAGTATGTCATTGGTCAGGAGTACGCTAAGAAGGTTATCTCCGTCGCTGTTTACAACCATTACAAGAGGGTTGCGACAGACACGATGGATTCCATAGAGATAGAGAAGTCAAATATGCTTATGATTGGACCTACGGGAAGCGGTAAGACTTACCTTGTAAAGACACTTGCAAGGCTTTTAAATGTGCCTCTTGCTATAGCGGACGCGACCTCGCTCACTGAGGCAGGCTATATCGGCGATGATATAGAGAGCGTTGTGTCGAAGCTTCTTGCAGCCGCAGGCAATGACGTTGAGAAGGCGGAGCAGGGAATAATATTTATAGATGAGATAGATAAGATTGCCAAGAAGAAGGAGACGCGCAGCCGTGATGTCAGTGGCGAATCCGTACAGCAGGGAATGTTAAAGCTCCTAGAGGGAGCGGATATAGAGGTGCCTGTCGGCTCTAACAGCAAGAATGCGATGGTTCCGCTTGTTACGGTGAACACGAGAAATATTCTCTTTATCTGCGGCGGAGCTTTCCCTGACCTTGAGGATATCATAAAGGAGCGTCTCAACAAGCAGGCTTCAATAGGATTTATGGCAGACTTGAAGGATAAGTACGACAATGTTGAGAATCTGGTTTCCCAGGTAACAATAGAGGATTTGAGAAAGTACGGCATGATACCGGAGTTTCTTGGACGTCTCCCGGTTGTATTCACACTGGATGCTCTTGATAAGGATATGCTTGTCAAGATTCTCAAGGAGCCTAAGAATGCCATACTCAAGCAGTATGAGAAGCTTCTTGAACTCGATGAGGTCAAGCTTGAGTTCGACGATGATGCGATAGAGGCTATAGCTGAGAAGGCTCTTGAGAAAAAGACCGGTGCCAGAGCGCTGCGCTCCATAATAGAGGAATTTATGCTTGATATAATGTATGAGATTCCTAAGGATGACAATATAGGAAAGGTGACCATAACCAGAGCATATATTGAGAAGAAGGGCGGACCACTGATTGAGATGAGAACGGCGGGGTATCTGCCGGCGTAAAAGGAGAAAATAGAACATGGCTTTGATATAGCCATGATATGGCAGGACAGGGGGATGCCCCTGTCCTGTTTAAATATCAGGGGTTTTAATTTGAAGCGGGCTGTATGAGGTGGATTTGTCCGGGTGTAATTTCGTATGAAAATGATGTTTTTTCATAGTGCGAATATGTTATTGCAATAATATCACCTATTTTAAGCATGGGAGCATTAGAGCTGTCGTTGATATTTTTACAATTGATGGTAACAATATCGCCTATTATAAAATTTTTATCTTCTCCGGTAATTTTTACCTGGTATATTCCGTCACTGCTAATCTCAATTATTTCTGCAAGCACTCCGTAGACGGGGGTATTGCTATCAGAATCAGGGGACAAATTATGGCTGATTTTGATTGTGCCAAATATAATCGTACACAAACAGGCTGCAATAACACAATAGCGGAGCCATACCAATCGTATGGATGATGGTCTATACATGACTGCTTCACAGATGAGGTCATCGTCAATATAATTCATAGCGATAACAAGTTTTGGAATGTTCATACTTCAATCCCTTCTTTCTCAAGATATTTTTTTAATCTGTTACGTGAGTGATACAGCATATTTTTGACCTTGCTTTCGGTGAATGAGTAGCGTTTGGCTATGTCGTTTATGGAGTCGAAAAAATAATATTTGCGTATAAATACATTGCGCGAAGTTTCTTTTTCCTGCCTTAGAAAGTCACTGATAATTTTGCCAAGATTTTCATATTCGTTTTCGGGTGCAGTATGGTTGTCCGGCAGTATTTCTTCAAGTTCCGAAAATGATACAGTCAGCTTTCGGGTGCGTTTTTGGGCAAGATTAAAATCTAGTTTCTTTAAGGACAGATTTCGCACTATTTTACAGATATATGCCATAAAGTTGTCTGGTCGTGTCGGTGGAATTTTGTTCCATACACTCAAATAGGTATCGTTTACACATTCCTTAGAGTCTTCGTTGTCTGACAAAATATTGTTAGCCATATTAAGACACAGCTTTCCGTATTTTATATCTGTTTCATTGATAGCCTGCTCATTGCGTGCAAAGTATAGTTCAATAATCATTAAATCATCCATGCGTTTTTCCTCCCTTCTTTGAATTTCTGAGTGCTTTCATTTATTAAGTACGTTTTTGTGGCGGTTGGTCGTTATTTTTAATAGTATATATTTTTAATGTGAGTTAAAATTGCATTTTCAATTCATCCGATATGATTTTCTAAAATATAACAAGCTCTTTTGTCGTGTCCAAGACAGGCAAGAGAGCTTGCAGTTTATTTTTTTACCTTGTTATTGGATAATGTATTTTACACCATAAGTATTGGCAAAATCAATGCTAGAGTAATTCATGTATTTAGGTGCATCGTTATACCAACCATCAGCTACAATTAGGTAATTTGAAGAAGTTCCGGACTTTGTAGCAGTGCAATAACCAAACACATTTACAGTATGACCTGATTTGGCACCGTCTGCTGTATAAATTCTATAAGAAAGTGTTGCAGAATAGTTGTTACTAATTGCGTCAGTAAAGAATGAAAATGTTGGATTACTATTTGTGGTTGTAGTAGTATTTGTTTTGCCCATATCATTGCAATATGATTTCATTCCTTTGGCTAGTTTATAATCGTAAGTGCTTCCACATGAAACAGAGATATTATAAAATATTTGCTTTCATTACATAAGTACGGTTTAAATGTCATTGGTCGCAAATTTATAAAAAATATTGTATCTTTTTTTAAAAACAATGTTTGATTCTGTCAAAGACCAAAAGCATAATTATGCGGAATGCTCATAATATTTAGAAAAAGCATACAGGAAGTCTGATGGATAACTGCGGAAAATATATAACAGGTGAGGACTATATCGACCTTCTGTACAGACGCTCAGATGAGTTCAATCCGGGTGCGGAGGGGTTCAGGGATTATTGTATTACGCAGATAGATGACAGATGGGGAATAATACATCTTAATAGGAATGAGACAGGAGAGGTGAACTACGGTAATTTCGGGTACACTTCTTTTCCTCTTGTGTACGGAACACAGGATTATGGAGCCATGGGCGCGGCAGGCATAACACAGGTGAGGGAACAGCCGTTTCTTGCACTGCGTGGGACAGGAACGCTTATAGGCATAGTCGATACTGGGATAAGGTATGAGCATGAAGTATTTGTGCGTGAGGATGGGAGCAGCATTATAGATGCGGTATGGGACCAGACAGCAGAGAAAACCGCGCAGAATGTTGATGAAATGACAGAAAATGTGTGGGATAGCGATAATATTAATGCAGGACGTGAACTCGACAACATGGTGATGTATGGGAAGGTGTACAACAATGCCATGATAAACGAGGCATTATCAGCACCGAATCCGCAGGAGATAGTTCCGGTCACAGACGAGGCGGGTGGACATGGGACGATGCTTGCGGGGCTTGCGGCAGGGCAGGAGAAGCCTGAGCAGGGATTTACAGGGGCGGCACCGGGGGCACGGCTTGTGGTTGTAAAGCTAAGGCAGGCAAAACGGTATCTGAGGGATCTTTATCTTGTGAATGACAATGCACTGTGTTATTCGGAAATTGATATTATTCTTGGCATACGTTTTCTTCAGGAATATGCAAGAGAGGTGAGGATGCCTATATCCATAATTGTTGGACTGGGAACTAATATATCATCGCATAGGGGAAGCACAGTGCTGTCCGATTATATTGATAATATCGGCAGAAATATCGGCAGGTGTGTCACAACCTGTACCGGAAATTATGCCAACAGCAGACTTCATTTCAGAGGAAATCTGGTGCCCGATGCGGAATATATCCCTATCGAAATAAGAGTTGGCGAGGGGGAACGAGGGTTTTGCTGTGTGCTGTGGTCTGAACCGCCGGATGTATTCGCACTCGAATTTATTTCGCCGACAGGCAGGGTTGAACAGAGGGTTCCGCCAAAAATAAATGAGCGTACTGTGCTGCGGTTTACACTTGAGGGAACTCAGATAGAAATTTTTTATGGGCTTAATCAGGCTGTGTCGGGACTTAATTTTGTAACGCTTCGTTTTATAACACCCTCCCCGGGAATCTGGACTATAAGGGCTTACGGATATACAACACTTTCCGGCGGCTTTAATATGTGGATAAACAACAGGGAATTTTTATGGGGTGATACATATTTTCTGCAGCCCGACCCCTACAATACGATAACAGACCCGGGAAATACCACAGTGCCGGTCACTGTCGGAGCATATAATTACAGGGATGGAAGCATATATATAGGCAGTGGAAGAGGTACAGTTTCGTACAGTGATGATAAACCTGATATAGTGGCGCCGGGAGTTAATGTGCTGTGTCCTTTATCCTATGGAAACAATATATATGGACAGATGACAGGGAGCAGCCTTGCCGCAGCCATTACAGGTGGAGGAGCGGCACTTATTCTCGAATATGGCATTGTGAAAGGTTTTTATCCATTTATGCGTTCATATACTGTGAAAAATTTTCTCATAAACGGTGCGGACAGAAGGGAAGAGTACAGATATCCGGACCCGCTTTTTGGATATGGGACCCTGAATGTGTATAAAGCGATTGAAAGTATACGCAAATGAATGTAATAAAGGGATGTGAGCCATGAGCAGTGACAACAATTGTAACATTGTCTATTATTTATCTTTCATTGACTTTAGTGTGCTAAATCATATAAGATATTTATATAATTGTTGCAGCATATGGCTGATCAGTGATTCTTAAACAGAAAATATACAGTTGTGTAGCTGCTGTAAAAAATAAAATAATAGGAGAATTATTATGAGCAGACTTAAGATTGCCACAGCAAATGTGGCAGGCCAGACCGTTGAGAGCCTGTATAAGGATCTTGAGCGCATGATTATTGCCAGCCCTCCGGGAATATGCCCGGTTGATCTTGCACTCAATTTTCTCAGATTGTGCCATGCGCAGACCTGCGGCAAATGCGTTCCGTGCCGTGTAGGGCTTGGACAGCTTGCCAACCTTATATCGGATGTGCTTGATGGCAGAGCGGATATGGGCACATTAGATACCATTGAGAAGCTTGCGAAGGACATCAATAACTCTGCCGACTGTGCCATAGGTTATGAGGCGGCGGGAATGGTAATGCGCGGACTTGAGGGCTTTAGGGACGATTATATTGCACATATAAAGACCGGAAAGTGTACATATCACATAACGCAGCCTGTACCATGTGTTGCACTCTGCCCGGCAGGAGTTGATATTCCGGGGTATGTTGCACTTGTGGGTGAGGGAAGATATGCGGATGCGGTAAAGCTTATCAGAAAAGATAATCCATTCCCGACCGCCTGTGCACTTATATGTGAGCACCCTTGTGAGGCGCGTTGCAGACGTAACATGATTGACAGCTCAATCAATATCCGCGGTCTTAAGAGGTTTGCGGTTGACCATGCGGGAAAGGTTCCTGTTCCGGAGTGCGGTGAGCCTACCGGCAAGAAGCTTGCTATTGTGGGCGGAGGTCCGGGAGGACTGTCTGCGGCATACTTTTTGTCACTCATGGGTCATAAATGCGTTGTGTATGAGATGAAGCCGCAGCTTGGCGGAATGCTAAGATACGGTATCCCGAATTACCGCTTTCCGAGGGAGAGACTGCAGGAGGATTTAGATGCTATTCTCTCCACAGGAGTTGAGGTAAGGTATAACACAAAAATAGGTGAGGATATCACCATAAAACAGCTTCGCGAGGAGTATGATGCGGTGTACATTGCCATAGGTGCCCATCAGGATAAAAAGGTCGGAATCGAGGGCGAGGACAGCAATGGAGTAATATCGGCCGTAGAGCTTCTCAATGATATAGGTCACGAGAGGATGCCTGATTTTACAGATAAGACCGTTGTAGTTATCGGCGGCGGAAATGTTGCCATGGACTGTGTGCGGTCATCTGTCCGTCTGGGAGCTAAGAAATCGATTATAGCATACAGAAGACGTAAGCTTGATATGACAGCACTTCCTGAGGAGGTTGACGGAGCCCTTGAGGAGGGCTGTGAGCTCTATGAGCTTCATGCGCCTGTGAGAATAGAGTCTGATGAGAATGGCAATGTAAAGGCATTGTGGGCAAAGCCTCAGATTATAGGAAAGATTGATGCGTGGGGAAGAGCGCGCCCTGTGGATTCCGTGAAGGATGAAGTCAGAATTCCATGCGATATTGTTATCGTGGCGATAGGTCAGGGTATCGAGACGAGACATTTTGAGGAGGCGGGCATTCCTGTAAAGAGAGGTAATATCAAGGCAATGGCGGACAGCGAGATTTCCGATCTTCCGGGAGTGTTCGCAGGTGGTGACTGCGTTACGGGTCCTGCGACTGTCATACGTGCGATTGCGGCAGGAAAGGTTGCGGCAGCTAATATTGATGAGTACCTTGGATATCATCACCTTATCAGTGTAGATGTAGATATTCCATCGGCAAGTCTTGATGACAAGCCGGCATGCGGACGTGTGAACCTGTCTGAGAAGGAGGCAGGTGAGAGAAAATGTACCTTTGATCCGTTTGAATGCGGAATGAGCGAGGAGGAGGCATGTCAGGAGGCATCAAGATGCTTAAGATGTGACCACTTCGGCTACGGAAAGTTCAAAGGAGGCAGAGCTGCGATATGGTAAATCTTACAATAAACAACAGAAGGTTAAGCGTTCCGGAAGGAACTACAATTATGGATGCGGCTGCAAGTATAGGAATAAATATCCCGCATCTTTGCTATCTCAAAGAGATTAACGAGATTGCCGCATGCCGCGTGTGTGTTGTGGAGCTTAAGGGCAAGGATAAGCTTATAACAGCATGTAATAACAAGGTTGAGGAGGGCATGGAGATATACACCAACTCACCTAAGGTAAGAGAGATAAGAAAGATGAATGTACAGCTGATTCTCTCACAGCATGACGGGCACTGTGCGACCTGTGTCAGAAGCGGTAACTGTTCGCTTCAGTCCATCTCAAACAACCTTGGAATTATAGACGTGCCTTTCCGCGAGGAGCTTGAAAAGACTTCGTGGAATATGGATTTTCCGCTTATAAGGGACAATACCAAGTGTATCAAGTGCATGCGCTGTATACAGATATGTGACAAGGTTCAGAGCCTCAGCGTATGGGATGTTGTCAACACCGGAAGCAGAACTACGGTAAATGTATCAGGAAACCGCCCTATCGAGGAGGCAGACTGTGCGATATGCGGACAGTGCATTACACATTGCCCTGTAGGAGCACTGAGAGAGCGCGATGATACGGATAAGGTGTTTGCCGCACTCAACAATCCTGATGTAATCACGGTTGTACAGGTGGCGCCATCGGTTCGTGCAGCATGGGGTGAGCAGCTTGGGATGACTAATGAGCAGGCAACCGAGAAGAGACTTGCTGCTACATTGAAGCACATGGGCTTTGACTATGTATTCGACACTAATTTCTCAGCTGACCTCACCATCATGGAGGAGGGAACGGAGTTTGTCGAGAAGCTCAAGAGGAGAAATCTCAACAAGTTCCCAATGTTTACGTCCTGCTGTCCGGGATGGGTGCGTTTTGTCAAGTCACAGTATCCTGAGTTTGTCGACCATCTTTCAACAGCAAAGTCACCTCAGCAGATGTTCGGTGCGGTGACTAAGAGTTATTTTGCAAAGAAAGCGGATATCGACCCTGCAAGGATATGTTCTATATCAATTATGCCTTGTGTGTCTAAAAAGGAGGAGGCTGCACTTCCTCAGATGGCGGCTGCGGGATATGGTCAGGATGTCGATATTGTTATCACAACGAGGGAGCTTGTGAGAATGATTCGTGCGGAGAGCGTGTATCCTATGGCACTTGACGAGGTGGAGTTCGACTCACCTCTTGGAGAGTATTCCGGAGCGGGTGTAATATTCGGAGCAACCGGAGGCGTTATGGAGGCGGCACTTCGTACAGCTTATAACCTTGTGACAGGAAAGAATCCTGACCCTGATGCCTTTAGGGTTGTCCGCGGTCTGGGGGACGGACCATGGAAGGAAGCGACCTTTGATGTTGGCGGTGTCGAAGTCAAGACAGCCACGGTGCATGGGCTTGGAAACGCGAGAAAGCTTCTCGAGGCGGTAAAGCGTGGCGATGCGGCATACGATTTTGTCGAGGTCATGGCATGTCCGGGCGGCTGCGTAGGCGGTGGCGGACAGCCAATCCACGATGGAGTGGAGATGGCGGCGGACAGGGCGAAGGAATTATATAAGCTTGACAAGAACAAGCAGATACGATTCAGCCATTGCAATCCGCAGATACACACAATATACAAGGAGTTCTTTGGCAAACCATTGTCACCTGAGTCACACCACCTGCTTCACACAGACCACAAGTACAGGGTTGTTGATCAGTTAGAGTTCTAGCGGAAATTATCCCCGCTTTGTTACATCAGCATGTTTTTTTGTCATGCATGATTATGTAGCAGAGCGGGGATTTTATGTTTTATAAAAAATATTTGACAAACGTGTTCTATTGCTAAATATAAGAAAATAGGTTATAATTTCGTACAAAGTGGGTTCACATGCCTTGATAGTGGATTCAGAGTACTGCGCAGAGTGGCTGCGCTGATGTGAAAGGAATTGTGTAAATGGTTTTTTCTTCAACAGTATTTCTATTTTTATTTTTGCCGGTTGTGATTGCGGTTTACTATAACCCGTTTGTGAAAAAGAGGGGCTTCCGCAATATAGTACTTCTTCTGGCGAGCCTTTTCTTCTACGGATGGGGTGAGCCGGTGTTCGTTTTCCTGATGATTCTTTCAATTATTGTGAACTGGGCATTCGGGCTTATGGTTGATGGAATGGCAAAAAAGGGAAATAAGCTTGGGATGAAGCTTGGGATGATTCTGTCCGTAGTGTATAATCTTGGACTTATGTTCGTCTTTAAGTACCTTACATTTGTAACAAAAAATATAAGCTATCTGCTTCACAATGACAGCATTGTTGTAAATATTGCACTTCCTATCGGAATATCTTTTTTTACATTCCAGCTTATGTCTTATGTGTTTGATGTGTATTACGGCACAGCCAAGGTTCAGAAGAATCTTCTGTATGTGGGATTATATGTCTCAATGTTTCCGCAGCTCATCGCGGGTCCTATTGTAAGATATGAGACGGTTGCTGATGAGATAGTTAACAGGGTTGAGAACAGGAAGGATTTTGCCGAGGGCTTCGGAAGATTTGTTGTGGGACTTGGCAAGAAGATTCTCATTTCCAATTATGTCGGGAAAATCGCGGATATTGCATTTGCCACAGAGGGAGGTATGTCCGTTGCGATGGCATGGCTTGGCGCGATAGCTTATACCTTGCAGATTTACTTCGATTTTTCAGGATATTCGGATATGGCAATCGGGCTTGGAAGGATGTTCGGCTTCCATTTCCTTGAAAACTTCAATTTTCCGTATGTGTCCAAGTCCATAACAGAGTTCTGGAGAAGATGGCATATCACACTCAGCACCTGGTTCAGGGACTATGTCTATATACCCCTTGGCGGAAACAGGGTGAGCAAGGGAAGGCATATATGGAATATATTTGTCGTGTGGTTCCTGACCGGTGTATGGCATGGCGCCAACTGGACCTTTATATGCTGGGGACTGCTGTATTTTGTGCTTCTTATGTTCGAGAAGCTCACAGGCTTTCATAAGAAAAATGGCTGGTATATGCATATATATACCATGTTTTTCGTCATTTTAGGCTGGGTGCTTTTCAGGGCTGACAGCATAACCGCGGCAGGACAATACATCGGAAATATGTTCGGGGCAGGGGCAACAGGCTTCATTGATGCAACCTTTATCGACTGTGTGAAAAATTCAGCGGTCATATTTGCTGCTGCAGTCATTTTTTCATTTCCTGTTGTTTCTAAGGTGGGAGAATTACTTGAAAAAAAGCCTATGTTTAAAAATGTACTTGCCTCAGTGTGTATGGTTGTTGTGTTCATTGCCTCAATTCTTATATGTATAAAGGCAACATATAATCCATTCATTTATCTGAATTTCTAGCAGGGAGGGTTTATTAAGTGGTTAAAAATCAGGCAGAACCAATATCACATAACGATAAAGCCTGCGGGCAGTCCGTAAAAGGCAATGAGGTATACAGAATTACCGCCATGTGCTGTATGGGAATATTGTTTTTGATGTTTATATTTATCATTTTGAGAATTGTTATTAAGAATGTTGTATATGAAAAAATGGGAATTTACAATCCGGTGGTAGCGTTTTTTCTTGAAGGTGACAATGATGTGAGTGTGGGTGATGACGGAAGTGGTTCGATAACGATAGACTGGGCAGAAAGGTATCCTTTCGCTGAGGAGGATAAGTATGTAAATGCAGTAAAAAATAAAAGCCTCATGGAGAGGTACACCTCATTTATAAATAAGGCTGAGTCACAGGCACAGTGGTATGCCACGGACGGACTTCCGATGCAGACGAAGCTGACTGAGCTTGCGGCAGGCTATGAGAGCCTGATAGGCTGGAAGGTACAGGAGGAGGATTATGATGCGGTAATTACGCTCAGGAACGGTTATCTGACCTGTATAAGCCCGGAGAGGGAGGATGCGGTGATATCTGAGATAACCGACAGCGTCACGGGCTTCAGGGATTTCCTTGCAGAGAGGAATATCAACCTTATGTATGTCATGGTTCCTTTTCTTATTGATACAGTGGATAAGGAGCTTCCGCTTGGAATAACGGATGCAACCAATGACAATGCGGACAGGCTTCTTGAAAGTCTCAAAAAAAACAATGTGGATTATCTTGACCTTCGCGCCTGCGAGAAGGAGGATGGCATAAGTCATTATGATATGTTCTACAAGACAGACCACCACTGGAACGCGAGGGCGGCTATATGGGGTTCCGGACGGGTGGCTGGGAAGCTGTCTGAGCTGTATGGATATGAGTATACGCCTGAACTTTTTGACATCAGTAATTATACGAGCAGGATATACGAAAAGACATTCCTTGGAAGCTACGGAAGAAGAGTTACCTTGAGCAAGGCTTCACCGGAGGATTTTGAGATTATGTATCCGGATAACGGTATGACATATCACCTTGTGATGCCGGAGAAGCAGCTTGACGTGACGGGAACCTTCGATGAGGTGTTCATCGACTATGACAAGCTGAGGATTACGGATTACTATGAGATGGATGCCTACAGTGCCTATATAACCCTGAGAAGATATGTTGCGATAATCGAGAATGAGAATGCGGCTAATCCGGACAAGAAAATACTTATTTTAAGAGATTCCTTCGGGAATAATTTTGCGCCTTATTTTGCACAGCAGTATGGTACGGTGGAGCTTATAGATGTTGCCGATTTCACCGGAAGCATTAAGAGTTATATTGAGGAATCCAAGCCGGACACTGTGCTTTTGCTGTACAATCCTACAATGATTGAGCCGATTGACTGGAGCTCATATACAAGCAGCAAGTTCGATTTCAGATAATGTGATAGAAACGAGGAATTAACATGAAGGTATTATGGCTTATAAATGCTCCGATACCTGCCCTTTGTGAGCGCGCCGGGCTTCCGGTCCAGGTCAAGGAGGGGTGGATAGAAGGACTGTACAATTCACTTATGGCTCTTGTGAGGGAGAAAAAACAGGATTTTGAGCTTGCCATGGCATTCCCGCAGTTTAGCAGGAGTGAGACAATAGAGGGTGAGCTTGACGGCAATTCCTTTTACGGTTTTTATAAGGAAGAGGATAAGCCCTACAAGTATAATAAAAGGCTGGAAGAAAGACTAAAATATATAATAGAAAAGGCTGACCCTGATGTTGTCCATATAGCCGGAACAGAATATGAGCATGCGGCGGCGATGGTGCGGGTGTTCAATAAGCCGGAGAAAACGGTGGTATCCATTCAGGGACTTACGAGCGTCTATGCAAGACATTATATGGCAGACCTTCCTATAAAGATAAGGTACGGCTTTACTTTCAGGGATTTGGTTAAGCTTGACAACCTCTATTTTGACAGGAAAAAATATTATAAAAGGGGTGCTATGGAGAAGGAGACGATAAGAGGTGCAGGACATATTATCGGAAGAACTGACTGGGATAATATATGCACACGCCTTATCAATCCTGAAGCACGGTACCATTATTGCAGCGAGATATTGAGGAAGTCCTTCTATGACGGAAGCCGCTGGAACATGGATGAATGTGACAGCCACACGATATTTGTATCCCAGGGATATTACCCTATTAAAGGGCTTCACTATATGCTGGAGGCACTAGGTGATATAAGAAAATTCTACCCAGATGTGAGACTTAGGGTTGCAGGTGGGGTGAGCCTTAACAATGCGGGACTAAAAAACAGGCTGAAACAGAAAAACTATCAGCGCTATTTGGCTGAGCTTATAGAGAAGTACAGCCTTGCAGGGTGTGTGGAATTTCTCCCGCCGCTTAAGGCAGATGAGATGAAGAGGATGTATCTTAAGAGCAATGTATTTGTGTCACCATCCTCCATAGAAAATTCGCCTAATTCGCTGGGTGAGGCGATGATGCTGGGTGTTCCGTGCGTTTCATCTTTAGTCGGCGGTGTGGGAAACATGCTTATAGACGGAGCAGAAGGCTTCACATATCAGCATGATGCACCTTATATGCTTGCATACTATGTCATGGAGATATTCAGACTGCAGGAGGAAAACAGACGGCAGCTGGAAGATATGACCGATATGGCACATAGTCATGCAATGAGACTCTTCGACAGTGAAAAAAACGCTGCAAATATGCTTGAAATATATTCAGGTATTGAAAGGATAAAAGGATGAAGAAAAAGAATTGGATAATAGTAATATTGCTTGAGCTTGCATTGCTTGTGGGTGCGGTATGCATGACGGCATTTCCTGTAATTAACAGGACATATACCGCTGATGAGCTTACACAGATATGTGGCGAAGTACACGATGATGGTATATATGTTGACCAGAATATTCACTGGGCGGATAACTTTGCGCTGACACCGGCGCTCAAGCTGAACTATGGCAGCTATAAGATAACTGTCAGATATAATACAGACGGATACAATAATCTTCTTATGCTGTCATATCCGAATGTGATGAACTCAATTGAACCGATGAATGGACAGCTCTACTCTAATTCGTGCAGGCTTCCGGTTGACAGAAATGAGGTATCGATGGAGGCGTATGTCAAGTCGGGAAGGGAAGATTACCTTGCCTGTGTCTATTTCATGGGAGAAGGAAGCCTCACTGTTGAGAGTATCACAGTCCGGAAAACAGCGGGAGGAGTGTTGAGAGCGGGTCTGACTGTTATTTTACTCAGTGTTATTGTAAATCTGCTGATTGTTTTCTTTGACAAACGTAAGCAGAATAAGATAAAGCAGGAAAGTATCCAGACGTTTTTTATGCTCAGTGGAATAATAATATTTACATCAATTCCACTGATGTTTGATTATATTTTGCAGGGACATGACTTGATTTTCCATCTTCTGAGGATTGAGGGAATTAAGGAGGGGCTGAGCTCAGGGGATTTCCCGATTAAGATACAGTCTAACTGGCTCAGCGGTAACGGGTATGCAACGTCGGTGTTCTATGGTGACATATTCCTCTATATACCGGCACTTCTGCGTCTGTGTGGCTTTAACATAACAGAAAGCTATAATATTTATATATTCCTCAACAATGTGGCTACATGCCTGATCTCGTATTACTGCTTCAAAATCATGTCGGGAAAGAGAAGTGCAGCTGTCATAGGCTCAGCATTGTACACGGCTTCCATGTACAGGATAATAGATATATATATAAGGTCTTCGGTCGGAGAGTATTCGGCAATAACATTTCTTCCGCTTATCGCGTGCGGATTATGGAAGATATTTACCGAGGACACCAACAGCGAAGATTATTCTAAGAACTGGATTATGCCTGTAATAGGCTACAGCGGAATAATCAACACGCATATTCTCACATGTGAGATGGCAGGTGCGTTCACAATTTTACTCTGTCTGGTTATGATAAAGAAGATATTCAATAAGAAGACATTCGTTGTTCTGGTAAAAATTGTCATATATACGGTTATTTTAAACCTTGGATTCCTTCTGCCATTTCTTCATTATATGAAGCTGGGAGGTTTTATCGTGACCAACGGCTCACGTTTTACAAGCGGAATACAGCAGTATGGAGCCTTCCTTGGACAGCTTTTTGAGCCATTTACAACTTATGATGGACTTTCAGTCAATACCGAGATGGGAATTGCTGATGAGATGCCTTCGACAACAGGTCTGGGACTTGTAGTATGTGCTGTAGCAATCATATATGTGCTTGTATCCGGCTATGTAAAGGATAAAAAGCAGAAGCATACAGGCATGATTGCGCTTGCGTTTGCGGCACTATCACTCTGGTTTTCATCGAATCTTTTCCCATGGGATAAGCTTCAGAATATGAACTCACTGTTTGAAAAGCTTATATCCATGATTTCTCTCCCATGGAGATTCCTAAGTATAGCAACTGTGATGTTAGCCGTGTGCGGTATCATTGCGCTTATCAATATGGAAGAAAAACGTAAGGAGTATAAGTACTTTGTGGGGGCAATGATTTTTGCCTGCGTTATACAGGGCTCCGTGCTTATGAGTGATATTATGAACCACTATGAGCCGTACAGAGTGTATGGCGAACAGGAGCTTGATACCACAACAGTAATAGGAGCGGAATACCTTCCTTATGGTTCGGTTGTGGAGACATTTATGGCACAGTATGTGCAGCCCGGCGATAATATAGAGTATACACAGAACTACAGACATAATAATTATATTGAATGCAGCATAAAGAATAACGGCAGTGTGGAAAGCAATGTCAAATTCTCAATTGTATATTATGCGGGCTACACGGCAGTTGATAAGCAGACCGGGGAAAAGCTTGAGGTCTATAACGATGGAGGACGGCTTGCATTGAAGGTCAAGCCGGGATATTCCGGTGATGTTGTTGTCAGGTTCACGGGCTTTGTATTTTGGAAAATATCAGCCGTGGTGTCAATGCTTGCCTTTGTTGTACTTATTATATGTATTACCGGAAAAGAGAAGGTAGTATTAAAAGCATTAGTGAAGAAAAAAATAAAAGAGGCTGATTAGTTTATGGACACGTCACCAGGGAAACGCAAGTCTTCGGGGAAGAAAGATTTTGAGAGAAGGCTTGCAGGACTTAATTGTAAAAGAGGAAGCATTTTTGCAATATCGGTTTCGATAGTGCTTGTAATATATTATTTTCTGGCAGGAGAGGAACAGGAACTGCCATATTGGTATACTGCAATGCTTATAGTGGCATTCACGTTGCAGCTTGCCGGCGCGATATTGCTTATGTATATTTTAAGAAATGAACAAAAGGCTATGGCAGCAGCATATAGAGCGTATTTTATAATGACACTTATTGTTTTTATGCCGGTATGTATCGCTGATTATAAGGTAAGTGGCAGCATTATTGCGTATGTGCTTCTGGCAGGAGCCTCAATATTCATTCCGGTACTGTTAAGAAGCGAGCTGCATATATATACGCTGCTTATGGCAACGGCGACATTTGTATATTGTGTATTTGTCTCACAGGGAGGCATAAGAGTAGTTATAGAGGCAGCAGTGGTTGGTGGACTTGGGATTGTTGCCGGAAGATATTCGCAGGAGAGATTCAGAAGCTATATTCGTCTTGAAAATGAGAATAAGACGAGGAACATCCTGTCGAATGAGGATGCACTCACAGGGCTTACCAACAAAAGCGGACTTATAAATACCGCCGGGGTAATGTGGCAGTTCTGTATACGAAATCATTCAGTTGCGGGCGGAATATTCATAGATATTGATTTTTTTAACAATTATAATGATGCCTTTGGATATTCGCAGGGTGATGAGTGCCTTAAAGAAATTGCCGATGCGATAGCTTCCTGTGCGCGCAGGGATACGGATACGGTTGCAAGAGTTGGAGGAGAAGCTTTTTTCGTCATGGTTGAAGGTGTCGAAAAGGAAAATCTTATTGCACTCGCATTAAAAATCAGAAACGCGATTGCCGGACTTGAGCTTGAACAGGAGTTTACCGGCGTATCTAAGTATCTGACAGTGAGCATAGGCGTTGCGTATACATATCCGGAGAAGGGCTCAAGCTTTAAGAGCCTGTATGACAGTGCCTCTGATGCGATGTACACTGCAAAGGAGAATGGACGTAATTGTGCGGTATGTGATGGTACTGTATATGGAAGAATGAAAAATGGTGTTGGAACAGCCATAGGAAATTAAACAGGTGGTATTGTAATGCAGCATGAATTTTTACAGAATATTAATATTGTCTCAACAGGCTTGAGACTGCTGCTTGCACTTGTGTGCGGAGGTCTTTTGGGCTTGGAAAGAGGCAAGAAAAAGCGCCCTGCGGGCTTCAGGACACACATGCTTGTATGTGTCGGCTCAGCGCTTGCCATGATAACCAATCAGTATATGGCTGAACATTATACAGGCATAGATGCCTCGCGGATGGCTTCACAGGTCATAAGCGGTATAGGTTTTCTGGGTGCAGGAACAATCATGGTTACAGGACTTCAGAAGATAAGAGGACTCACCACTGCGGCAGGACTGTGGGTTGTGGCGTGCATTGGACTTGCATTCGGAACAGGCTTTTACTCAGGAGGAATAATAGCGACAGTAATGTGCTACGTGATTAACACAGTACTGCATCGTTTTGAGACGAGAATGGAGACAAATGCGAGAGTTATAGGACTATATGTGGAGCTTGCGGATGTCTCTTATGTCGGGAAGCTTCTCGAGAAGCTGAGACAGCTTGACATAAACGTGACGGAGTTTGAGACAGGCAAGGCGCGCATGTCGGATAACCATGTGGGTGTGCTTCTCGTGGTCAAGCTAGTGCATTTTGTCCAGCACTCCGAGGTTATAGAGCAGCTTGAGCTAGTTGAGGGAGTGAGCTTCGTGGAGGAGGTCAACTGAGAATCTTTAATATAGATTCAGATGTCAAAACATGCCAATTTACTCTATGAGTGTATAACGTATTATATTTATGTATATCAGCTCCATTGTCCGAAGCAAG